>Ga0137306_100331_pt1 | contig 71659 bp, 60 predicted proteins | sample Inofroosms_March_FD_97187 | JGI IMG/M metagenome (GOLD analysis project Ga0137306, IMG submission 97187) | Mouse cecal microbial communities from Vienna, Austria - N-Acetylneuraminic and N-Acetylglucosamine D2O microcosms_March | ecosystem: Host-associated > Mammals > Digestive system > Large... | reverse complement strand
TGTCCGCTCCCGCTTTATTTTTGCAAAATATAGGATTCTATTATATAATTATATCATAAATTTTGAAAACCGCCTATCCAGGCCATTTTTTTACAGGAGGTTACACATGAATAACACGGAGCATACAATACAGCCGCACTCAGAGCCTTCGAGATCCAATTCCGAGAAGATCATGGAGCAGTTAAAATTGCCGCGCACCATCCATATGGTTCCATTGGACTACGTCAACGGCTATCAGATCCGTCCCGGCTTCTATGATATCAACGGGGCAACTGCCATTCCCGGCGGTGTTAACTTTACGGTATATTCCCACGGCGCAACCAGCATTGACCTGCTGCTTTTCCATCGGGAAGAGGAAGAGCCTTTTGTAGAGATTCCATTCCCGGAGCATTACCGGATTGGGAATGTGTATTCTATGATCGTTTTCAAGCTGAATATCGAAGAATTTGAATATGCATACCGCGTAGACGGCCCCTATGAACCGAATAAGGGACTGATCTTCAACCGGAATAAGTATCTTCTGGATCCATATGCCCGCGCGGTTACCGGCCAGAGCAAATGGGGCGTTCCCCACCCGAAGGGCCTGCAGCACTACAAGGCACGGGTTGTCAAGGATGATTTCGACTGGGGCGCCGCAAAGATGCCTCTGCTTCCTACCGAGGATCTGATCATCTATGAGCTTCATGTCCGGGGCTTTACCAAGCACGATTCATCGGGAGTGCTGCATCCCGGAACCTTCGCGGGCCTCAGGGAAAAGCTGCCTTACCTGCTGGATCTGGGAGTAAATGTTGTGGAGCTGATGCCGATTTTTGAATTTGATGAGATGCAGGATTACCGTGAGGTGGACGGTGAAAAGCTATGTAACTACTGGGGATATAATACTGTAAGCTTTTTTGCGCCCAACACCAGCTATTCTGCAAGTATTGAATACAACAGAGAGGGAAATGAATTAAAGCATCTGATACAGGAATTTAACCAGCATGGCATAGAGGTCTATCTGGACGTGGTATTCAACCATACGGCAGAGGGGAATGAACACGGGCCTTTCTTCTCTTTCAAGGGCTTTGATAACAATATATATTATCTTCTGACCCCGGACGGACAGTATTACAATTTCAGCGGCTGCGGCAATTCCTTGAACTGCAACCATCCGATCGTGCATCAGATGATCTTAAACTGCCTGCGCTACTGGGTGACCACCTACCACATCAACGGCTTCCGTTTTGATCTGGCATCTATTTTAGGGCGCAATGAAGACGGTTCGCCGATGAATAAACCGCCGCTTCTGCAGTCTCTGGCCTTCGACCCGATCCTGGGCGATGTGAAGCTGATTGCCGAAGCATGGGATGCTGGCGGACTGTATCAGGTAGGCACCTTCCCTTCCTGGAACCGCTGGGCAGAGTGGAACGGCATTTACCGGGACGATATACGGCGCTACCTGAAAGGCGACCCGGGCATGGCTCAGTCTGCCGCCATGCGCATCGTCGGCTCCCGGGATATCTACGAGGCAAAAAACCGGCAGAATGCTTCCGTAAACTTCATTACCTGCCACGACGGTTTTACTTTGTACGATTTATTCTCATATAATGAAAAACACAACGAAAAAAACGGCTGGAATAATACAGACGGAGCCAATGACAATAACAGCTGGAACTGCGGCGTTGAGGGAGATACGGACAACCCGGAAATCCTCTTCTTAAGGCGGAGGATGATGCGCAACGCCTTTGCCCTGCTTATGTGCAGCCGGGGAATCCCTATGTTTCTTGCCGGGGATGAATTCTGTAACACCCAGTTCGGCAATAACAATGCTTACTGTCAGGATAATCTCATCTCCTGGCTGGACTGGCGCCTGCTGGAAAAGAATCAGGATATGTTCCAGTTCTTCCGCTATATGATACAATTTAGGAAGGAACACCGGGTACTGCGCACCAACGTAAGCGGCGGCATCTACGGTTTCCCTGACACCAGCTTCCACGGCGTCGCCCCGTGGCATGACCATTTTGAAGAGCATGAACGGTATGCCGGGGTTATGTTTGCCGGACAGGACAAGAATACAGGCCCGCAGGTCATCTACATTGCCTCTAACGCCTACTGGGAGTCTCTGGAAGTTACCCTGCCGGAGCTGCCTGCTTCCATGTGCTGGCAGACTGTGGCCGATACCTGGGAAGAACACCAGAACACTTATGTAATATCCGGAGATAGGATAACCGTAAGGGCGAGAAGCGTTATGATATTAATCGGAAAATAAAACAAAGTTTTCTATATTAGAACAAAGGAGGCCGTCTCACTCTGAGCCGCCTCCTTTTCACATCATATTCTAAGGAAGCGCTGATTAAATCAGCCTTTCCCTAATAATCTCTGTATGCCCGCAGTGCCTTATTGTACTGCAGCCGCTTCTCTCCCACAACCTTTGCCGCGCTCAAGGGATATTTGTCCGGCAGTATTTCTGAGCAGGCCTCCGGCTCCCAGTAAAAGATGCCAAGCTCCTCCTGGCCTTCCAGCTCTCTCATCGCTTCAATACAATCTGTTAGGATCTTATAGCAGCCTTCCTCGTCATAGTCTGGTCCGCCTGCTTCCACGATCATCACCGGTTTGCGATACTTCTCAGAATACTCCACAAGCTTGTCTGCAAGCTTATCCTTATCACTGTCAAACTGCTCCCAGTAAGGATAGTAGGAAAACCCCAGTATATCCGTCCTGCCGCCCTCTGCAAAGAAATTCTCCCAGAAGGGCATGCACTGCTCATCATCCATAACAGCCGCCAGATGGGTAATGACCCGGCTGTCCGGGCATACCTCCTTTACCGCATCATAGCCTGCATTTAAGAAACGCACCAGCTGCTTCGGCGCTTCCCTAAGGCTTCCCTTCGGCCACATCATGCCGTTGTTGATCTCATTACCTACCTGCACCCACTCCGGGTAAATACCATGCTTCGTGAGAAGTCCCAATATTTCTTTTGTATGGGCAGCGACCTGCTTTTCCAGTTCTTGGTCACTGTCGCCCTTCCACTGCGCCGGAATATCCTGAAACAGCGGATCCGCAAAATGGTCGCTGTAATGGAAATCAACCATCAGCTGCATTCCCTGTCGCTTCACCCGTTCTGCCATGGCAAGCACACCCTCCCCGTCACAAAAGCCCAGCATACAGGTCTCATTCTCCCGCTTCTGCCAGAAGGCTTCCTTGGGAGGATTTACGAATACTCTAAGGCGCACCGCATTCGCGCCCATTTTCTTCGACAGAGCTACAATATCCGTTTCCTCTCCCTGCTCGTCAATCCAGCGGTATCCCATAGCCTCCAGCTGGCCGGCCCAGCCCAGATCCACGCCGTAAATCATCTTTTCCATCAGATAACTCTCCTAGTCAAAATCAAATTTGGTAAATCTCTGATACATTGCCCCATACTTGGTCCTTACCATCTCATTTCCTTCCAGCACATCCTTTTCCTTCCCCGTGTACTGGCAGCGCAGGCAATAATATTCGTCCTTTTCCTTATCATAAAACATATCAATATCCAGATCCCTCATAAAGCAGGCGGGGCATCTGTAATTTAATCTGCCTTTTCCAGCTTGAGCCATGTTGCAAAGACCTCCTTTTCTGATACTTGCTTCTTATATCCCAGCGTAAACATCGGAGAAAATGCATATCCCTCCCGTACGTATCCTTCGGCGCCCTCTGACGCCCTCATGGACACCTTGGTCTCAATTGCAGGAATCACTGCAGATACTTCCTTCGCATCCGCAAGGCTCTCCTCCCTGCATTTATACTCATATACGATCTCCTTCGTTTCACTGCCCTCACAGCGGAGCAGGATACCGCTCATATCCTCCGGATACTCGGTCGTTCCATAGCAGGCGACCATATACTCATTGATCTCAACCTGCGCGTCCGGCCTGCTCATCTCTAAAATCTCACGCGTAATGCGGATCGTTCCCTCTCCCTCTGCAAAATACAGCTTCGTCTGCAGCTTCACAGTCAGGTCATAGAACTCAATATCCACCGGATCCAGCGTCAGGATCCTTGTATTTCCTTCCTGTGAGAAATGCGCTTTTGTCCGGCACAGGCACAGATCCACTTCCTCGCCCTGATAACAGATTTTGGCGCTGCGGATCGTTCCCTCTCCGGCATAGTGGGTAAAATATCCCGCGCGGTACTTCTCCTGTATCAGAAATGGATAGGAGGCATCCTGTACATGCTTGGTTCCGATTCCTACCTCCCATTTCAGCTTCGCCGCGTAAGGACGCAGATCGAAGATTGCACCGCCCTGATCCATATTGACGCCAGCGCGCATATAAGGATCCGTATACCAGAATAACTGCTTGTCAGAGCCGTAGAGGATATCTCTCCACAGTGCACACTCCGGCTCTGTATAGCTCTTCTTTTTCCGGTAATAGTCTGCAAACTCAGACATCGTCATATCGATCAGCTTCCCTTCCTTCTTCAGACCGCCATAATATTTACAGCCATCCGAATAGGATTTTAAGAGCAGCTCATAGGGCGCCTCCCAGCGTCCCATCTTATTCATCCAGCCCGGCCCCACAAACATCATATTATAGGCGTAGCCGTTGTTGTATTTCTCCTGCGCCCGGTACTGGTCGATCAGGTTATACAAATATGGAAATTCCCATGTTTTAGAATCGTAGATCATGCCCCGCAGCACATTCTGGGGATGGGTTCCAAAATTAGAGCCGTTGCCGTCGTAGCAGGCAAGCAGGTCTCTGGACAGATGCGGAATTGCAACGATTCCAGAATCCTCCGCCTCATCCGCCGCCGGTGCATGAGTATTCTGCTTTGACGGGATCCACGGCGCCCACGGGCCTCCGTCAAATAAGGTATACCAGGAATTATTGCAGGTGTGGTATGCCTTCGGTCCCTCCTCCCAGCAGGTAGCAATGGCGCACTTCACCATCGGATACTTCTCCTTGATATAATTGGTCAGCTCTGCATCCATGTAATAAGAGCCAGTAGACTCCGGATAGAAGCCGAATCTCTCATGGAATTTAGCAAATACGTCATCCACGATGGTCTTCTTATCCTCCATGGAAAACATCCAGATACAGAAATCCTTAGTCTTATATTTATCACGGAACTGCTCGCATGGAAGCCCTAAGAGCGATAATGCAATCTCGTCCCCGTATTTTTCATGGTCATCCTTGGCAATCTGTACTGCCTCGTCATTAAAAAGCGCCGCATAGGTCATGTGGATCGTAACCTTCAGGCCGTTCTCATGTGCCAGCCTCTGCTGTGTCTTGAAGATATCCAGTGATTCCGTCAACAGCTTCTTATCACCGATATCCTCTTCCTTCCCATGGCCGGTAACTGTTGCCGAATACTCCGGCACCATTTCCGGCCTGTGGATCACATTTAGAATAAATTCTCCCATTTCCCAATCTCCTTTCTCCTAAAAAATGGAATAAAAATCCGACACCCCAGCACAAATAATTGTATAGGGATGCCGGACTGATAATCATAGTATTCAAGTTCTGCTTATAGTTGATCCGTCGTTTCTCACAATATAAGATTCGTCTACTTAACTGCTCCTGTAATACCTTCTGCAAACTGCTTCTGCAATACGAAGAATACTACCATCGTAGGAACAGAGCAGAACAATACGCCTAACATCAGCATACCATAATCCGTTGTATATCCAGCCGCCATATTAGCGATCAGCATCGGCATGGTCTGTGCATTGCTGTCTGTCATGATTACCTTTGGCCACAGGTATGCATTCCATGCATTCATGAAGGTGATAACTGCCGCCGCCGCATAGGTAGATTTCATCATCGGCATATACATGCGGAAGAAAATCTGAATCTCCGTCAAACCGTCAATACGTGCCGCTTCCATAACATCGATCGGGAAGTTTCTGGAATTCTGACGGAACATCATAATCAAAAACGGTGTTGAAATCGCCGGAAGAATAAAGCCCCACACAGAGTTCAGCAGATTCATGCCTGCGATCATCTTAAACAGAGGAATCATGGTTGCAACTCCAGGAATCATCATGGCAAGCAGAAGAACGGTAAATACCATATCCTTTTTCTTGTCATGGTACAGCTCAAAACCAAAGCCTGCCAGAGAACAGATCAGCAGAGCAAGAATCGTCTGTACAATTGCATACAGGAAAGAATTTCCCATAGCGCCCCACAGGTTCTGGCCTGCGAGAAGATTCTGGAAATTCACTCCAAGATTGCCGCCAGGAAGGATACGTCCCTGCGCTACATCAAAGGATGTATTGGTAGCCGCGGAAATCATCCAGTAAAACGGGAATACCGAAATAAATGATACAATTGCCAGGAAAATATAGGTCGGGATCAGCCGGCGCTGAATCATACTTCTGTTCTTTTTCTCAGTCACGTGTATCACCTACTTTCATATTGATTAATGCCAGAATACCTACCATGATGAATACGAAGAATGCCATCGCGGTTGCATATCCAAAGTTCGCAACACCGGTACCGAAGGTATTATTGTAAATATAATGTGACATTGTTATCGTTGAAAATGCCGGACCGCCGTTGGTCAGGTTTACAGACTCATCAAAGAGCTGTAAGGTACCGTTGATTGACATGATAAATGTCATAATAATTGTCGGCTTCAAAAGCGGAACGGTAATCCCCCAGAAGGTCTTCCATCCGTTCGCACCGTCAATCTTAGCCGCCTCATATACAGAATACTCAATATTCTGCAGGCCTGCCAGATAAAATACCATGTTATACCCGGTCCATCTCCAGATCAGGGCAATAATGATAACCGCCTTCGCACTTCCGGCATTGCCTAGGAAATTGTAGTTTTCTGATATGATATGTAAGTTGACAAGAATCGTATTGATCAAGCCTTCCGTTGCAAATAAGGATTTAAAAATCAAAGAATAAGAAACCAGCGCTGTTGCACAGGGAAGGAATACGCATGTACGGAAAAATCCCTTCAGCTTCAAATCCTTATTGTTCAGTAACTGTGCCAGCAGAATCGCAAGTACCAGCATGATCGGCACCTGGATTGCCAGATATAAGAATGTATTGCCTACGGAACGCAGAAACAGCTTATCCGCAAACATTCTGGTATAGTTATAAAAAATCGGGCTTGCCCACTCCATATTTGCACTGGAACCTGTCTTTAATGAAGTGAGAAATGCGCTGATCATCGGCCAGAAGCTCATAACTGCAATCATCAGAGTAGCCGGAGCCAAGAATATCCAGCCGGCTCTCGACTGCTTTTCAAGCAGGCTCATTCCTTTTTTATTTTCCACCTGGAATCCTCCTTTTTAAAAAGATAGGGGAAAACGGCAAACCGTTCTCCCCGTTCTCTTTTTGTATTTTAGTTTATTATTTCCGAAATTAGTTGCCCATCTCGAAATTCAGCTGATCCTCTGCTCCCTGAATCTCTTCGTCGATATCTCCGCCGTTTACAATATTGATAACAGCAGCGCCGAGCTTCTCACGGCATGTATAGTGGAACGGGCTCTGCTCAATTGTCTGTACATGAGCTCCCATCTCTGAAATCTGAGCATAAATCGGAGTATTGTTGAAGAATTCTACGCCCTCATTGTAAACCTCAGACTCGCCTGCAGGAATATATGTAGAAACAACACCGCCATCCTTCAGAGCATTGTCATAGGTTACGGTACTCTTACCAAATGTATAAGCAAGGAAATCCTTTGCAAGATCAACCTTCTTGCAGTTAGCGGTAATGTACAGGGAAGAACCGCCGTTAGAAGCATATCCTTCTTCACCTGTCAGTGTAGGCATAGTTGTAATTTCCCATTTTCCGCTGTTAGCATCTACTGCCTGAATGGTAGGAATGATCCAGTTACCGTTCATAACGCCTGCAACCTGGTCGCCCTGGATTGCCTTATCTGTATAATCTGACCAGCTGTTTGGAAGAAGCAGAACGCCTTCGTTAACCATATCTACAACCAGCTGAACGATCTCTTTTACTTTATCATTTCCAGCAAGATTCGGCTTGCCGTCCTTAAACTGTGAAATACCCTCAGCCTGCAGCATCATGTACATCAGGTCGTTACCGTCGCTGTTCATACACAGAAGAGCCTTTCCTGTCTTCTCCTTTACAGCCTTACCAACCTCGATGAACTTCTCCCAGGTAATACCCTTCATGTCATCAATCGTATATCCAGCTTCTTCCAGAAGGTCTACACGGTAAGCCATGATAACCGTACCGCCGTCTACCGGAACGCCATAATGAACGCCGTCGATGGTAGAGTAGTCAATCTTCTCTGCATAGAAATCATCCCAGTTGATGTCAATGTCATCCACATTCTGCCATGCATCCGGATAATCTGCTACAAACTTCCGGATCCAGTGATCCTGGAACAGGACCATATCCGGCAGTGTCTCATACTTGCCTGAAGAAGCCGCTGTTGTGATGGCAGTCTCAACATCCTGAGAACCGCCCTGCTCTTTGATATCAAGAACAAAGTCTGAATTAACATTCTCCTTGTAGTCAGCCGCAGCCGCCTCAAGCGCCGGAATGTTTAAGTTCGGATCCCACGCTGCAACCGTCAGTGTGTTCTCGTCATCACTTGTACCCATCTCTGCTGAACCTGCATCATCTCCGCCATCACCGGAGTCCCCGCCGGTACTTCCGCCGCCGCCGCATGCAGCCAGGGAAAGAACCATAGTTCCTGCAAGCAGCATTGAAATAAGTTTCTTTTTCATTCTCTATGTCCTCCTTTTTCTCTCAGCCTTTGGATACAGCAATTATGCAATCTGTATAGTTTTCGCTGTTCCACAACTGATTTTATATGTATAATTATACTTATTTCTGCATTATCATTGCGGTTATATTCAATCAAAAAACTCGCATATTCGCTCAACAATCTCACTTCTGCACAAATACCTTCTGAGGACTTATGCGTTTCATTGCCTGAAGCATATCCTCATCCAGATCCAGAAGCAGCTTAATCTTTCTCTTATTTTCCATAATGATCATTGTATAGTAAGGTATTTCCGGCTCATAGGAAGTATAGTCATATTTAGGAATTTTTTCCGTACCTCCCTTGAGCCTGTATTTTGCCACCGCTTCATGCCAGCTGGGCGCAACCACCTCCATATTCTTTAGATCCAGCTCATGCACCTCCTTCCGACGGCGTTTTGCATGGATTACCGTAATGGTAAATGCTGTTCCGTCCATCACATATTCATAATCCTTCACACTGTATGCTTCATATAAAAAGTACATCCCCGCCATAAGAAGCGCCAGAAGCATCATCCCCCGGTCAAACACAATCCCCATCAGCAGAAAGAGCACACACAGCACGATCATTATCTTTGTCAATATCTTCGTGGAGGTCTTCACTCTCCTGTGGACCTCTTTTACCATTCTATAATTCATCAAGCTTTACCATCCTTTCAACGCACTGATCTTAAAGTCTAACATCTGTCCAGCATAATTATCCGGAGACCGCTTCCACTGATAGGGCGTCATGCCCAGCATCCGCTTAAAATTCCGGTTAAATGTAGATACATTGCCATACCCCACTCGGTAGGCCACCTCCTCCATCGTGGCATGGCTTTTCAGGAGAAGCCTGCTGGCCTCATGGATCCGCACCACATTCACATGGTCATTGGGCGTCATATTCATACATTCCTGAAAAATCCTGCGGAAATGGCTCTCGCTGATGCTGCACACCTTTGCCAGATCCCGGATGCGGATTTCTTCATTAAAATGTTCCTTCACATAATTAAGCGCCGGGGCAATCTGAAAACTCCTGGGGCTTTTCCGGGGCATATCTTCCTTGATATTGTGGATTCTCAGAAGCTCCACCACAAAGGACTGCAGGAGTCCTCTTAGCTTCTCACGGTACATATAAGCCTTCCTCTCACATTCCTCCCGGATTTCCAGAATCGTATTGCTGATCCGTGCCTGCTCATGCTGGTAAAAAAACAATGCAGTTTCATTTAATGCATTCTGCATATATTCCAGATCTAATTTATTAAACGATAATTCTTTCATATCCTGAAGCACACTGTCTATGTCAAAATACATCCATTCCCAAAAGGCTGTAGTTCCCGGATCTGTCACATTATTATGAGGATAATTCGGCGGTATGATCGTAATGCATCCTCTCTCAAATCTTTTTACATAATCACGGAGCGTGCTCTCACCATGCCCTTCATGACATATGCCGATTTCCATATAATTGTGGAAATGGAGATCCGTAATGTCATCGCCATAGGGCCTTATCCACTCTTCTCCCAATAATGCAAGTACCTGATCATTGGGTCCCATCTCATAATACCTGTACTGCAGTTTCGGTTTTTTCTTCGCCATGACACATCTCCCTCCTCTACATATGGATCTGCATCCCCCGGTATTCTGAAGGCGTACAGCTCTTATATTTCTTAAAAACTTTTGAAAAATACAGGTTGTCCTCAAACCCCACAGAATGGGCAATGCTCCCCACCGTAAGATCTGTCTGGTTTAAAAGCCGGCAGGCCTGGCTGATCCGGTATTCTAAGAGGTATTCCTTGGGCGACTGGTTCATAACCCCCTGAAACAGCCGGAACAGATAGCTTCTGCTGATGCCGGTATAATCTGCCACATCCTCTACCGTAATCGGATAAGAATACTGCTCCTCAATATACTGTCTTGCCCGCTCCACATAATCCGTCTGAAGATTTACAGGTTTCTTATCTCCTTTGGAATGCTTCATGAGAAATCCCATCAGAGAATACAGGGCTCCCGTCATGGAAACCGCATCCTGAAAGGTATTCCCGTTGGCCTCATACACAGCCCGCAGCTTTTCAAACAACTCTCCGCTGATATCTGACTGGTCGATCACCGGCGTTTCCTTAGAGAAATCTGTATGCGTGATCAATGAATATGCCTCATTGCCCGCAAAGCCTGCCCAGGCATATTCCCACGGCTCCTCTCTGTCAGCCTGATAGCTGGATTCTACCCGGGGAAACAAAAGGAACGTATCGCCTGCCTTCAGATAGTATTTTTTCCCTTCCATCTGATAACATCCCCTGCCGCGGATAATATGATGCAGCAGATAATGATCTCTCACTCCTGGTCCCCATTGATAGCCCGGATGGCATTTTTCGTAGCCTGTATTGTACACCGACAGGCCATTTAACTGTCTGTCTGACGCGTAATAGGCATATCTGTATGTGTCCGGCATCGTATGCCTCCTTTCTGCATGTGCAGCTGGAATATTGTGTATCTTCTTATGGGACAGCCTGAAATCAGTATTCTCAAGCCAGGAAACGGCTGATTGCCAGAATGTGTAAGGGAATTCCTATTGGATACTGAATCACATAAACTCCGGATTGATTGATATGCATAGGATCCACTCCTTTTCCGCAGATTTTATATGTATGATTATACTTATTTACATTTTTACATTGTGTTTATATTCAATCATAAAACAGGCATTTTCAATTATTTATCCTATTTATGCACAAAAAAACAGCGCCGTTTCTGTGCTGACAAACCAGAATCCATTCACTGCTTAATCCACCTGTTTTTTTGATGCATTGAATTTGCCAAAAGTATTCCATGCAACATTTTTCCATATCTTTGCATCTATTTTATATTGAATAATTTACACAGCGGCCACATAATGGAGCTAACAATAAATGAAAAAGATAGAAGGAATCTGCCGGCACGGAACAAGGCAGATTCCGCAGGAGGTAGCAATGTTTGACTATAGCAGAATTAAAGACAGCACATTTTACAAGGATAACGTCCTGCCGGCACATTCTGACCATGTATATTTTCCGGACGAAGAAAGCTTACGGTCAGGAACGAATCCATTCCGCCATTCATTGAACGGAATCTGGAAGTTTTCCTATGGAAGAAACTTAAGCGAGACCATAAAGGGTTTTGAAAAAGCAGATTATAACTGTAAGGATTGGAGTGATATCCGTGTGCCCGCCCACATCCAGATGGAGGGCTATGATATCCCGGCATACGTGAATACCCAGTATCCATGGGACGGACGGGAGGATATCTGGGACGGCGAAGTTCCCACAGAATTTAATCCTACTGCCAGCTATGTGAAGTATTTCTATGTACCGGAGCATATGCAGGGACAGGCCTTATACATTTCCTTCCAGGGCGTGGAAAGCGGCATGGCGCTGTGGCTGAACGGACAGTATGTGGGCTACAGCGAGGACAGCTTTACCCCTTCCGACTTTGACCTGACGCCTTATCTTGTAGAGGGGGAGAATAAATTAGCGCTGCAGGTATACAAGTGGACCAGCGGAAGCTGGGCGGAGGATCAGGATTTTTACCGTTTCTCCGGTATTTTCCGCGATGTATACCTCTACACCAAGCCGGCGGTGCACATCGACGACCTGAAAGTACAAACTCTTTTGGACGGCACCTACACAAAAGCAGAACTGAAAATCGACGTAAAGGCACAGGGTGCGGGAACTGTTCAGATGGTTCTTTCCGCGATGCCTTTGTACCGTTTTCCGGGAAGTGCGGTTACCGATTTGGGAGAAGAACCGAATAAAGAAATTGCAAAAGCAGAATTTTCTCTTGCAGACGGCAAAGGACAGCTGGTTCTTCCGGTAGAAGGAATGAAGCTGTGGAGCGCCGAAGAGCCGAATCTGTATGAGCTTCTGCTGACTGTTCTGGATGAATCAGGAAATGTGACAGAGGTGATCGCCGAGGGCGCCGGCTTCCGCCGTTTCGAGATGAAAGACCATATCATGTGTCTGAATGGCAGGAGGATTGTATTTAAGGGTGTTAACCGGCATGAATTCAGCTCCAGAGCCGGACGTGTTCCTATGCCGGATGAGCTCCTGCTTGATATCGTGACCATGAAGCGCCACAATATCAACGCGATCCGCACCTGCCATTACCCGGACGATTCTCCTCTGTACCGCCTGTGCGACGTATACGGATTGTATCTCATCGACGAGACCAATATGGAGACCCACGGCTCCTGGGATGCCGTGATGCGGGGCGGCGATTATGAGCTTGCAATCCCGGGCGATAAACCGCACTGGGAGGGTGCGCTGCTTGACCGTGTTAACTCCATTTACCAGAGGGATAAGAATCATCCGTCGATCCTGATCTGGTCCTGCGGCAATGAATCCTACGGCGGACTGGTCATTAAGAAGATGTCGGATCGATTCCATGAACTGGATGATACCAGACTGGTACATTACGAAGGCATTTTCCATGACCGCCGTTACAATGACACCAGCGATATGGAAAGCCAGATGTATACGCCGGTTTCTACCATAGAAGCATTCCTTTCCAAGCACCGGGATAAACCGTTTATCTGCTGCGAATACACCCACGCCATGGGAAATTCCTGCGGCGCGATGCACAAATATACGGATCTGACAGATACCGAGCCTCTGTATCAGGGTGGTTTTATCTGGGATTATGTAGATCAGACTATTACCAAAAAGGACCGTTACGGCAGAGAATTCCAGGCCTACGGCGGTGATTTCGGCGAACGTCCTACGGACTATAATTTCAGCGCCAACGGAATCGTATACGGCGGCAGCCGTGCTCCGTCTCCGAAGATGCAGGAGGTTAAGTTTAACTACCAGAACATCACGGCAGAGGTAAGCAAAGACAAGGTTCTGGTGAAGAATAAGAACCTCTTTGTAAATACAGATGCCTTCCGCTGCGTCGTAACTCTTGCCAAAAACGGAACACTAGTAAAGCAGGCCGAGCTTATGACTGCCGTAGAACCGCTGTCTGAGCAGGAATATGCACTTCCGATCCCCGTACCGGAGAAGCCCGGCGAGTACACTGTGACTGTATCCTTCCGCCTGAAGGCAGACACCCTCTGGGCAGAGGCAGGCCACGAGACTGCCTTTGGACAGTATGTATATACGATTACCGAAGAAAACTCCAAAACAGGTTATCACTGCTCGAAGCCGGTTAAGGTTATTAAAGGCAAGGTCAATATCGGCGTAAAGGGCGAGAATTTCGACGCGCTGTTCTCCTACCTGTCAGGAGGCCTGGTTTCCTACCGCTACGGCGGAACAGAGATGATCGAGAGCATTCCGAAGCCGAATTTCTGGAGAGCTCCCGTTGACAATGACGAAGGAAACGGCATGCCGATGGTCTACGGACAGTGGAAGCTTGCCAGCCTCTACCTGTCCCACAAGAGCTTCATTGTCCCGGAACAGGAGGGCTATGACCCAGGCGATCCGAAGCTGGAGATCCATGAGACACATGCTTCTATCACCTACAGCTATGTGCTGCCTACCGCACCCGCTACCTACTGTCAGGTGAGGTACACCGTATACGGAGACGGAACCATCGAGACAACTCTGATCCATGATCCGATCAAGGAGCTGGAGGATATGCCGGAATTCGGCATGATCATGAAAATCAATGCGGATTACAACCAGTTAGAGTGGTACGGCATGGGTCCTGCCGAGACCTACGCAGACCGCTGTAAGGGTGCGAAGCTTGGCATTTACAAAAATCAGGTATCTGATAACATGGCAGATTATATTGTGCCGCAGGAGACCGGGAATAAGGTCGGTGTCCGCTGGGCAAAAGTAACCGATAAACTGGGACGGGGCTTACTCTTTGAGGGAGATAACATGAACTTCTCCGCCCTTCCATGGACACCTCATGAACTGGAGAATGCCCGCCATCCGTACGAGCTGCCGCAGGTACACTACACCGTTATCCGGGCCGCTATGATGCAGATGGGAATTGCCGGAGACGACAGCTGGGGCTCGCCGACCCATCCGGAATACCTGATCCATGCAGATAAACGATTAGAATTCACCTTCCGCTTTCGTGGGATTTAACTGATTCTGCAAATGCAGATGCGTTTCCCAGAACAGAAACGGACAGGCAGAGCATTCATACATCAGTACGGCTGCTCTGTCTGTCCGTTTTTAACCCGGAAAGCTTCTCCCCGCAGAATATAAATATCTGGTTTGCTTTCCTCCGGACATTATTCAATAATCCACGATAAACCTTCCCAGTAATATTCCGAATACTCCTCGTTTTCTCTTACTCTCTCTTCGATTGCTTCCGGAGCCGGCTCTATTTTCTGCCCCGCTTCCCATACCGGCAATCTGTCCTCTTTATTATTTCCTTTATAGTAAATGGAGGTGCAGATATGAGTAATTGCTATGGAGGATTCATCCGGAACCATACGCCCCTCCTCATTCTCTATCCAGTTTTCGTTTTCCTGCACTTTTCTCTTAAAAACTACGCTGATCTGATTATCATAAATCTTTTCTGCAATAGATTTTTCAAAAAGTCCTGGATATTGAAAGGATATTTCATACCATCCCTGGTCAGAATTCTGCCGGGTCTTTCCCTGCGGAACCTTTAGACCGCTTATCTGCACTCCGCCGAAAATATCCTTGCAGGTGAAGGTACAGTAGATATCTCCGTTTTCCAGCTCATACAGCTCCGAGACCCGGATATCCTCCGATGGCACCACCTTGACCCGATACTGCAGATTGTCCTTCCATATAACCAGCATAACCACAGCCAGCACAACCACGAGATAAAATGTCATCAAATGTTTATAAGTCATCCTTCTTTCAAATTTTTTGACTGCTCTTTTTGCATACTCCAGGAATTCATCTCCGCTTTTATCAGCAGACTCTCCTCCCTGCTTATCAAAGGAAATCTCCGGAAGCGGCCGATTCATTATCTGGTATTCTTTGCGGCACGACTCACATTCCTCAATATGACTGTCAACCATCTGCCTGCTCTCTTCGCTGCATACATTGTCCTCGTACAGAATCATCAAATCACGGATTACATTACATGGAATTTTACTCATCTTCTCCTCTCCTCTCTTTTATTGCTCCCTGTATTTTCAGCCTGGCACGGTGATAGGTAACACGCGCCCAGCCTTCCTTCCTGTCAAATATTTCCCCGATTTCACGAAATGACAAATCGCCTAATACCCGCAGAGTAAAGACCTCCTTGTAGGGCTCCTCAAGAAGATGCAGTACCTTATAGATGGAAAGCGTCTCATCCTTCTTCAGATAAACAGCCTCTGGACTCTGCTCTCCTGCCTGTGCCATATCACTGTCAAAAGCTTCCGTATCCGTCCTATCCTCCCCGGCAAAACGCTTCTGTTTCTCCAGATATGATAAATAGGAGTTTTTTCCTATCTGGCACAGCCATGTCTTTACCGAACAGATATGCTTAAATTTATCTATTCCTTTTAATGCTTTAAAAAAAGTTTCCTGAGTGATTTCCTCTGCAAGCTGGGCATCCCCGCTCATGGCAAGGATAAACAGATAGACATCCCGGAAATAAGTAATATAAAGCTCTTCAAAATCCATGGCCTTCATCTCCTCTCCTATTCATTTGACCGGATAATCGTTCATTCGTTACAAATACTTTAAAAAATATGGGCTGTATGTACAAGCAGGAACAAAAGTGTGCTTCCCACACTCCCGTGTTATTATACCCTTGACAGCGCATCTTTTGTTCCGCGCGCGCAGCTGTCTGTCTGATAGTAGATATATTAATTGTTGTATGCTTATAATTATGTTATAATTATACTAAATTTCTTGTAAGTGGATAAGGCTAAAACAGTCATATATGGATGGTACTGAGTAAGGTGCGGATGTCTTTTCAAACACAGCAAGAACGTATAGTAGAAAGATATGTTAAGGCGAGATTATATTTTCAATGCGGCAACTACAGGAGCCTCCCATCCAAGTGCTTTTAACTTTTCCGCATGAATTGTGCATAAAAGTAGGATTTTTTATTCTTAACAGCTGCATGTGCACAGGTGATTAAGGTATTGTCATTTTACTGTACGTCATTTTGCCACAAGCGGCTGGACGGATGGTGGTGCAAATGAGGAAACCTGAAATCAGTTTAGGGAATGGACTGCAGGTTCAAAATTAATTCGATCTTTGCCGTTAATACCAGTATAAGTTGTGGCAAAAATAAATTCAATAACCTGTCATCTGCATAGTTTCATTTATGGTGGTGTCAAGCTTGCGGACATGGGGGTTTAGGGACACGGTATATAGTTGGCCAGGTTTTTTAGCTGCTTAAGCCTAACTCCTTTTATGTGTTCTGTTTTTGATTTAAGATAGAATGAAACCATATGATAGTGTTATATATTAGTAGTGTATATATTAAGAAAGAAGGATACAATAATGTCATTGGCTATACGATTAAAGAATGCACGTGAAAAATCAGGATATTCGCAAAACGAAGTTGCAGAAAGTCTAAATATATCTCGTCAAGCTGTATCAAAGTGGGAAAATGGGTGGACATGTCCGGACATCGATAATCTGATATTGCTTAGCAAATTGTATAAGATTTCAGTAGATGAACTTTTAATGGAGGATTCTGAAGTTGTGGAATCTAATTTAATTGATCAAAATATTTCAAGTGAAAAAGTGATAGAAAACTATGAACCATATGAAAATTTTATGTTAATTATTATATCGGTTATTGGGTGTATGTTTCCTGGAATAGGCCTTCTTGTATCAGTAGCTATTATTATTCATTGTAAAACAAAGAAAAAGCATTTAAACAAAATACATATAGTCATTATTATAATGTGTTTTATTGTTAACATAATAAATGCATGGTCATGGTTAAATTCTATATGGTTTCATAGCGGAAGAGCGACCATTGAAAAGGTCGCTCTGTATATCAGATAACAGATACTTTTAAATCAGTAGAAGATATTCTAGATCTGACGCCGGTATTGATAGAATATGCATTTATTTGATAGAAAAGATAATAAGAAGCTTGTTTAGAATTTTCTTTGATTAATTTGTTTTGTCTTATTACTCCTGTTATGGCAGCATATTCTGGAGAGTGTACAGAAGTTATAGAATTGTTTGAAATAACGATTCTGTAACTTGCTTTCCAGCATCCATTAGATGTATAGCTAACTTTGTATGTTCCATTGTCGACTTTTGTTAGAGGAGTATCTTCAGATATTGTTACAATTGCATTGTTACCCTTTGCATCAACAATATCAAATTCTTGTGTTCCTCCAATCGTTAAATCGTATACCGCCTCTTGAGATACTATTGTATTTTTATCCATTGTAGTTGATGCATGGCTTATAAAGGAAACCCCAAAAGCACTCACCAGCGTTAAACAGATTAAATTTAAATAGAGTAAAGTTTTTCTCATTGTCTTCATATAGGCACCTCCTAGTATTCTTTATATAGCAATTGTTACATTTTTTTATAGATTTGTGAAGCAACTGATAATTTACATGGGGATACAGATGAATTACATGGCTAAAATATTACGCTCTTTAACTATAAGTTAACAGTTGTAACCTATACTTTCTTTGTTAATATGTTTTTTATAGTTAAACTATAAGCACAAAATTAATTTTGAAGGATTGGTGATACCGTTGGGACATTTTAATTTTTCTTATTTATTGGTTGATATTTTAAATTTATTTAGGACAGTGCGACAAAAGAATAAAACAACTAGGAGGTATATAATATGGGAATAAAACAATTGAAAAATCATACATATAGTAAAGTTATCAAAATTTTATCTCTTTTAATAATCTGTATTTTGACTACAGGTATATTTTCTTCAAACACGCTTACAGTATATGCTGCCGCCAAAAGTAATGATTCCGTTCAGAGTTTTATATTCACTACACCTCGTGGGCAAACAGCATCTGTAAAAGCGAGAGCTTCAATTAGTGAGACTTACAGTTCGAGCGGCTCTAATAGTACATTTACATATAGAGATTGTTTTCTCAGCTACAATAGAGCCTATAGTGCTAGTGTTCCGCAAGTAACTCGGTCAAATGGTGTTCATAAAACCAGCGCGACAGGCAGTAATGTAAAAACTTTTAGTTCCTGGACAAAAGGTTCATATTTATGGGATACTAGTGTTTATCCATATGGAGGCGGCTCTTATAATACTACATCTGTTACTTATCCCAAAAGTACATCTTATGTTTCTGGATTTCCATACACAGTATATTGTAGCGGAACATTGGTACCAACACAAACAGGTAGTGTATATACTTCATTAAAAACTAACTAATTTAGAAAGGAGTAGTATTATGAAAAATAGAAAAAGACAGATTGCATCTGCTATTTTAGTATTAAGTTTTGTTTGTATGATGTCTCTATCCGCGATTGCGGGTATTTCGGATTCCGTTAAAATAGAATCTTGGGGAAATGCAGTTCAAAAATATGTTGATAATCCTATGGGTGAGAATGATACTGTAAAGCAGAGTTTAGCCCCAGCCGATAATGTTATTATATTGCCACAAATCGAAATAGATCAGGCCAAGGACTTTTATATTTCGGCAGGATATAGTGATGCTGACGCTCAAGAAGCAGCAATTGCGTATGTGAAAGAAATTAATACATTGTATCAGGAAGCCATCAAGCATGGCTATGCTGTAACAGATGATGAGATATCTGCACATATTGAGCAAATGAAGGTAGATTTCCAGACTGCCGAAAACAAAGACGAAATCTATGATTTTATAAATTCATTTGAAAATGAAGAGGCATACTGGGATTTTCAATTTGAAATGTTAAAGAAAGATTTACCTATACAAAGATATGTTGCAGATAAAGAAAATGAATATATAAATAGAAATACTCCCAATAATTTATCTGCAGGTGCCAATAGTGTAGAATACTCTGACAAAGTATTAGAGATCCAGGAAGAATGGGTAGAGCAGTTCGAAGTTATAAAAGATGATGCAGAAAATAGATATGAATATAAGATTGAATAAAAGCGGCTGATAGTACGTATCTAGGGAAACGCTGATTAAATCAACGCTTCCCTAGATTTCTGTGATTAAAGAATTAATACGAGGAGAGAATACGCTGTTTATACTTACAGGCATTCTCTCCTGTTTATTTGTTTTTTTAGTAAGTACTTTGATTGATTGCATTTATTTTCAATTGCCTGCTTGACGGAGCGCAGTTCAAAAAATTCTTATTACCCATTCCGGTTACGCAGGCTCAAGATCCCCTCCACAAGAATCTCTACATCATCCAGAATATAGTCAAAGGCTCCCGCCTTGTACAGATTCATAACGATCAATCCAGCCGGCACGGCAAATATCATCCCCAGCACACTTCCAAGCCTATAGCCCAGATACAACAGAAACAGCGTATACAATGGATTCAAGCCCATGCTGTCTCCAACCAGCTTAGGCTGGATCAGCTGTCTTACCAGCTGTGTCACGCCGTAGAGGATCACAAGCGCCGCAAGCGTCCGGTAATCTCCCACCAGAAACTTATAAACCGACCAGGGAATCAATGCCGTCCCGGTTCCAAAAAACGGCAGAAAATCCAGAAACGCAATTCCCAGCGCCAGCAGAATGGAAAAGTGGATCCATATTAACACAAATCCGATCAGCAGAATTACAAATACAACTGCCATAATCTTAAACTGCGCCTTAAAATATCCGCCTACTGCATATTTCAGGTTATCCGCCACCATGCCCATACGGCTGGCAACGGGCTTTGGAACCACCCTTTTTACCCACTGATTCAAAGCTTCCTTCTCAGAAATAAAAAAGTAAGCCGATACAAATGCCACGATCATTCCAACCAGAATAGACGGTATCCTCTTTGCCATATTTCCGGCAACCGTGATGGTCGGCTCACCAATCTGGCCGATCAAGGTTCCAAGCGTTTTATCCAGATTACTGACCAGAGAATGCCACCCCGCCTGCACCTCCTCTGGCAGGCGGGAAAAGGCCTTTGTTCCCTTACTTCCAATCTGGCTGAATCCATCCTCCAGTTCCTCATACATAGCCGGAAAATTATCAACGAGCGTCAGAACCTCTTTCCACATCCTGTTCCCAATCAGGTAGATTACCCCAATGCAGATTGCAAGTACCAAAATAATCGTAATTGCCGAGCCGAGCTTCTTCATGATCCGCAGGCGTTTTTCCAGAAAAACCACCACCGGGCCCGCGATAACCGACAGAATCCATCCGATCACAAAAGGCATAAAATAAAAGACTGCTTTCAAACCCAAATATATAAATAATATGGTTGCACTGAGACTGAAAAGGAGGCTCACCGCAACCTTCCAGTAAGACCTGTTGTCCCCAAGCTGTTCCTTGATTCCCATAATTCCTATACTTCTTCTCCTTCTAAATCCTCCCTCAATCCGCAGAGCTCCTCTGCAAGCTCCCAGATCTCATCCCTGCCCTGCTTAGTCACCGCTGAAAATGGGATCAGTGCGGCACCCGGCTCCAATCCCAGTCCCTGCCTTACCGCTTTTACATGTTTCGGCACCTGGCTTCTCTTTAATTTATCAAGCTTCGTGGCAATGATGATCGGGTGATATCCCTGCGAGAGGATCCAGTCGTACATCTGCTTATCATTAGCAGATGGATCATGACGGATATCAATCAAAAGAAATACGGCCTTTAGCTGCTTTGAGCTGTGAAGATACCGCTCTATCATCTTTCCCCATTTCTGCTTCTCCTTTTCCGAAACCTTCGCATAGCCATAGCCCGGAAGGTCTACCAGATACAGTTCCTTATTAATGTTATAAAAATTGATCGTCTGTGTCTTTCCCGGCGTGGCAGAAATCCTTGCAAAGGACTTACGGTTCATCAGCCCGTTGATCAGCGAGGATTTTCCCACATTGGACTTTCCGGCAAATGCAATCTCCGGCAGTGTATTCTCCGGCAGCTTGCTGGTAACGCCACAGACAGTCTCCAACTCCAGACTGCGGATGATCATAATACCTCTCCCCTTTCTTTCTCACAAAACCAATATATCTGGAAATTTACCGGCAGAATGCGGTCTTTAATACCTCTTCCATCCTGCCCGCAGGAACAATCTCCATGCCCTTTGTGATCTCAGAAGACAGTTCTTCTACATCCCTTACATTTTCCTCTGGAATCAGAACTGTTTTAATTCCGGCGCTCTTTGCAGCCAGAAGCTTCTCCTTCAAGCCCCCGATCGGAAGTACGCGCCCCCTGAGTGTAATCTCTCCGGTCATAGCCACGTCCGCCCTGACCTTATGTCCGGTTACGGCAGACAGCATGGCAGTTGCCATGGTAATACCCGCAGAAGGACCGTCCTTCGGCACTGCCCCCTCCGGAATATGGATATGGATATCATGCTTTGTGAAGAAATCCTCGGCAATCTCATACTTATCTCCTACGGAACGGATATAGCTGATCCCTGTTCTGGCAGACTCCTTCATCACATCTCCAAGCTGTCCGGTCAGGATGATCTCACCCTTACCCGGCATGATATTTACCTCAATCTGCAGCGTATCGCCGCCCACGCTGGTCCATGCCAGCCCCCGTACAATACCAACCTCATCGGTCTGATTTGCCATCTGGTACAGATATTTCTCCTTGCCCAGATATTTATGCAGATTATTCTCTGTCACACGGACCTTCTGTTTTCCGTCCTCTAAGATTTCCTTAGCCGTCTTACGGCAGATATCTCCAAGCTTGCGCTCCAGCTGACGGACTCCCGCCTCTTTCGTATAATTCCTTGCAATCTTCCACACCACGCCCTTACTGATGCTAAGCTGATCCGGCCGGATCCCGTGCTTTTCAAGCTGCTTGGGAATCAGGTGCTCTATAGCAATGTGCGCCTTCTCATTCTCCGTATAGCTGCTGATTTCAATAACCTCCATACGGTCAAGCAGCGGTCTTGGTATGGTCTGTAAGGTATTTGCGGTTGTCACAAACAATACCTCCGACAAATCCATCGGCACTTCCAGATAATGATCCCTGAATTTCACATTCTGCTCACTGTCTAATACCTCAAGAAGCGCAGAGAAGGTATCGCCCTTATAATCATTGCTTACCTTATCAATCTCATCCAGAAGCATCAGAGGATTCTTCACTCCGGCGCTCCTTAAGCCGTTTGCAATCCTGCCGGGCATCGCTCCCACATAGGTCTTCCTGTGTCCGCGGATTTCCGCTTCATCCCTGACTCCGCCTAAGGAAATGCGCACATAGGGCTTCTTAAGCGCTTTCGCAAGGGACTTCGCAATCGAGGTCTTTCCGGTTCCCGGAGGCCCCACAAGGCACAGGATCGGGCTGTCGCCCTTCTTCGTCAGCGCACGGACCGCCAGAAATTCCAGAACCCTCTCCTTTACCTTCTCCAGTCCATAGTGCTCCTTATCCAGAATCTCCTTGGCGTAACCGATATCCCTGCTGTCCTTGACCGCCTTATTCCATGGCATCTCCAGCATCGTCTCAATATAGGTACGGATCACGCCGTTCTCTGCAGAGCTGTTCATAGAACTCTTAAATCTGCCTATCTCCTTGTACAGCTTTTCCTTTACTTCCTTGGGTGCTTTCAGCTTATCCGTCGTCTGGCGGAATTCCTCCGCATCGGAAATAGTATCCTCTTCGCCAAGCTCCTCCCGGATCTGCTTCATCTGCTCTCTTAGGACGTATTCCCTCTGATGCTTATCCACACGCTCCTTTACCTTATTCTTGATCTCATCCTTGATATCCATCACCTGAACCTCATTGACGATCTTAAACGCCAGCAGATCATACCGGTTCAGAAGATCCTGTTCCTCCAGCACCGCCTGAAGATCCTTATAGTTCAACGGAATATTAGCCGCGATCACATCCACAAGCTTGCGGATATCCATATAATCATTGATCTGCTTCACCATATCTTTGGGATATTTGGGGTGTCTTCCAATGTAATCGTTATAGATTTCCTTCAGTCCCCGGAGCATGGCCTTGACTCCCGGATTATCCTCCCTGCTGCCAAGAACCTCTTCTGTCCGGTCAATATCCTCTATCTTTGCTATCTGTGCCTGAAGATAAGGGGCTTCCGACTCTATCTCCAGAAGCTCTGCCCTGTACTCGCCGGATACCAGCACCCGAAGAATGTTCTTCGGCAGCTTGATTACCTGCTTGATGGATGCCACACAGCCAATCTCGTACAAGTCCTTTTTCCCCGGATTATCCGCATCTCCCTTCCGCTGGGCAGTCAGGAAAATCTTCTGGCCTTCCTCCTCCATCGCCGCCGCAACCGCACGGATAGACCGGTCCCTGCTTACATCAAAATGAACCACCATCTCCGGAAGAATGACCATTTCTCTTAATGCCGCCATCGGCATACTGCTTGGTCCACTCATTATTTATCCACTCCTGTCTGATACACAAATCTGTCTATATCCTGAGATATACAAAGGGGCGGAGTACCGCTCCGCCTCTTCCTATGCACTCTCTGTTTTCAAATCATGCCGGCCATAGACCGGACCGCCTGCACCCTCTACCGTCCTCTTCGTAATCCGGCAGGTCTTAAGGGAAGCATCCGACGGCGCATGATACATGGTATCCATCATGGTGTTCTCCATGATCGCACGCAGGCCTCTCGCTCCTGTCCTTCTCTTAAGGGAAGTCTCTGCAATAGCCTCTAACGCCTCCGGGTCAAACAGAAGCTCTACGCCGTCTAGCTCCAGCATCTTCTGGTACTGCTTTACAATTGCATTCTTCGGCTCGGTCAGAATCCGTACCAGCGCTTTCTTATCCAGCATCTCCAGCGAAACGGTTACAGGAACACGGCCTACCAGCTCTGGAATCAGCCCGAATTTCACCAGATCCTGCGGAAGCGCCTGTTTCAGCAGCCGGTCCACATTATCCTCATGCTTCTGGGCTATCTCCTGATTAAATCCAATGGACTTCTTGTCAATACGGGTCTCAATAATCTTATCCAGTCCCTCAAACGCCCCGCCGCAGATGAATAGGATATTCGTCGTGTCAATCTGGATCAGCTCCTGATGGGGGTGTTTTCTTCCGCCCTGCGGCGGCACGCTGGCAATGGTTCCCTCCAGGATCTTAAGCAGCGCCTGCTGAACTCCCTCACCGGATACATCTCTGGTAATAGAAGGATTCTCGGATTTCCTGGTAATCTTGTCGATCTCATCTATATAAATAATACCATACTCTGCCCGTTCGATATCTCCGTCCGCCGCCTGTATGATCTTAAGCAGGATATTCTCTACGTCTTCGCCCACATAGCCTGCCTCTGTCAATGCAGTTGCATCCGCAATTGCAAAAGGAACATTCAGGATTCTGGCAAGCGACTGTGCAAGCAGCGTCTTACCGCATCCGGTAGGACCGAGCATCAGAATATTACTCTTGTTCAGCTCTACGCCCAGATCCTTCTGCGCCTTGATCCTTTTATAATGATTATACACCGCCACAGACAGAACCTTCTTCGCCTGCTCCTGGCCAATCACATATTCATCCAGAAAAGCCTTGATCTCCTCCGGTTTAAACAGCGTAATCCCGTCAAATGGATTCCCGCTCTCCTCGTATTCCAGCTCCTCCTCCAAAATCTCTGTGCAGACCTCAATACATTCATCACAGATAAAAGCTCCATCCGGACCTGCGATCAGCTTGCGGACCTGTGCCTGAGATTTATTGCAGAAGGAACATCTGACATATTCCTCATTTCTCCCTGCCATTACTTTCTCCTCTCAAAATATAGAACGCAGGCGTGCGGTACACACCCTTCGCGTCTCTCCTATAAAATAAACTCACACGGCGCAGCCCGCTACGCGTGCTGCGCCCTATGCACAAAATGCTTATCTGCGGTTTGTGATTACCTCATCGATCAAACCGTATTCCTTTGCCTCTTCTGCAGTCATAAAGTTATCGCGCTCCGTATCGATACGAATCACATCCAGCGGCTGCCCTGTATTCTCAGAAAGAATCTGATTCAGTCTGGTACGCGTCCGCAGAATATGCTCTGCGGCAATCTGAATCTCCGTCGCCTGTCCTCTGGCACCGCCGGAAGGCTGGTGGATCATAATCTCCGAGTTCGGCATTGCAAAACGCTTGCCCTTTTTTCCTCCAGACAGAAGGAAGGAGCCCATGCTTGCCGCCATGCCCATGCAGTACGTTGCCACATCACACTTGATATACTGCATCGTGTCATAAATTGCCAGACCCGCAGTCACAGAGCCTCCCGGACTGTTGATATACAGATGGATATCCTTCTCGGGATCCTCTGCCTCAAGAAACAAAAGCTGCGCCACAATAATGTTGGCCGCCACATCTGTAACCTCTTCGCCAAGAAAAATAATCCTGTCCTTTAACAATCTGGAATAAATGTCATAGGAACGCTCTCCGCGGCTTGTCTGTTCAATGACATAAGGTACTAAACTCATGTAAATGCCTCCTGCTCTACTTCTCAATATTCTCGTCTTCTGCTGTATACAGCCGGCTTATTTCTCCACTGCGTTATCCGCTAACAGTGTAATCGCCTCCTGAACAGCAATGTCCATCTTCATCTGCTTTAACTCTTCCTCGCCCATAAGGCCTTTCAGCTTATCAGCCTCCATGTGGTAATTCTCTGCCATCTTGGCAAGCTCTTCCTCAAGCTTCTCATCGGAAGTCTCCATATTCTCTGCCTTGACAACCGCTTCCAGAACCAGGCGGCTCTCGATGCGCTTCACTGCCTGCGGACGCATCTCCTCCTGCATCTTCTCGGTAGTCATGCCTGTGATCTGGCTGTACTGCTCTAAGGTAGCTCCCTGATACTGCAGGCTCTGCGCAAATTCATTCATCATCATGCGGACCTGCTCATCGATCATCGCATCCGGAATCTCCATGGATGCATTCGCAACAGCCTTCTCAACTGCCTGGTCTTCCTTCTGCTCTCTTGCATCCTTTTCCTTCTGCTCTTTCAGCTTAGTCTCTAAATCTGCTTTGTATTCATCCAATGTATCGAAATCTGAAACCTCGGAAGCAAATTCGTCGTCAATCTCCGGAACCTCTTTGGTCTTGATCTCATGTACTGTGCATTTAAATACAGCGTCCTTACCCTTCAATTCCTCTGCATGGTAATCCTCAGGGAAAGTAACCTTAACTTCCACTTCCTTCTCCGGCTCCGCTCCCACAAGCTGCTCTTCAAAGCCCGGGATGAATGATCCGGAGCCGATAGTCAGCGGATAGTTCTCGCCCTTGCCGCCTTCAAAGGCCTCTCCGTCAACAAAGCCTTCAAAGTCAAGGATTACATTGTCGCCGTCCTGAACCCCGCGGTCCTCTACGGTAACGGTCCTTGCATTCTTCTCTGCCTCTTCCTTCACCTTTGCCTCTACCTCTTCCGGCGTAACCTCGATAGAAACAGCATCAACCTCCAGTCCCTTGTACTCGCCCAAGGCAACCTCCGGCTTTAAGGCAACCTCTGCAGTAAAGATAAAGGCCTCGCCCTTTCCGATCTGTTCAATATCAATAACCGGACGGGATACGATCTCCAGATCGGAATTCTTAACCTCTTCCTCATAGGCCTTTGGAATCAGCTCATTTGATGCCTCTTCGTAGAAAATCTCCGGCCCGTACATCTTCTCCACCATCTGACGCGGAACCTTTCCCTTCCTAAAGCCCGGAACACTGATGCTCTTCTTCTGCTTGCTATAAGCGCTCTGCAGTGCCTTCTCAAAATCACCGGCAGGAACTTCGATTGTAAGTTTCGCCATGTTTTTCTCTAATCTTTCCACCTGTAAACTCATTGCCATTTCCTCCTATTATCATACTGTTCTCCGGCAGCAGAAGAACAGATAGTCTACGTATATATCTGCATGCAAAGACGGCCGCATACAGCAGACCGCATGCATTACACTCGTTTTACAAGTATAACACAAACCTTTTCGCTTGACCAGACTAACTTTTATCTTTTTATATACCTTTTATAAACAGACTTAACCGTAAACGATCGACTCTGCAAGCTCCTCTGCCTTTGCCTTGTCTGTCAGCACCTCTACCAGCTTCAGTGCAAAATCAATGGCAGTCCCCATTCCCCGGCTGGTAATGATATTGCCGTCCTGTACCACCGGCACCCGGGTGATCACAGCGCCGGAAAGCTTAGCCTCCACAGACGGGTAGCAGGCCGCTCTTCTGCCCTTCAGCAGGCCGAGTCCGCCTAATATACTTGGAGCCGCGCAGATTGCAGCTGTATATTTCCCGCTCTCAGCAAAATCCCTCACCACCCGCTTAACGCCGGCATGCTCATTCAGGTTCGTAGTCCCCGGCATCCCGCCCGGAAGCACGATCATATCAAATTCTGTAAAATCTACTTCCTCAAACAAATCCTCTGTCTGCACATTAATTCCGTGCGCACCATGAACCATATAATCCTCCGTAATGGAAATCGTATCTACATAGATACTTGCTCTTCTGAGCATATCCACAACCGTAAGGCCCTCAATCTCCTCAAAACCATCTGCCAAAAGAATTGCCGCTTTCTTCATTTCCGCCCTCCATCATTAAAAATTTACATACTTATGATTATTTTAGCAAACTACTACCAAAAATGCAATTGTTCGTGTACACTTATAATAGTATGATGTCCGAGCAGGCAGATCCTTTGATCCATTCCTGCAGGAATAAACACGGCTTTAGTATCCGGGCATCATTTTATTAATTGTATAAGGAGCTTTGCTATGGAAATTGAACGGAAATATCTGATCGGCCAAATACCAAAAGAGCTGAATATTACAAAAACACGGGAGATCGAACAGGGATATCTCTGCACAGAGCCGGTGGTCCGCATCCGCAGGGATAATGATAAATATGAACTGACCTACAAGTCAAAAGGCCTGATGGTACGGGAGGAGCAGAACCTCCCGCTGACAAAGGAAGCTTATATGCATCTGCGGGCAAAGATTGACGGACGCCTGATCACAAAAACCCGGCACGAGATTCCGTTAGAGGATGCCCTTACGATTGAACTGGATATTTTTCACGGGGGATTAGAACCTCTGATCCTGGCTGAGGTTGAATTTCCTTCCGAGGAAAAAGCAGACGCATTCACTCCGCCGGAATGGTTCGGTGAAGATGTCACTTTCTCCCCGGAATATCACAACAGCACCTTAAGCAGGAAATAATCTGTCAGGCCGCCTATTCAATCCCCTTGATCCGCTCTACGATAGAATTGTTTTTCTCCATCTGCCGCCACGTGATCAACGGTACGCTCATACAGACCGCCAGTGTCAGCACAAGTGCCGCAAGCAGCGGCAGTATGGGAATTTTAAACTCTGCGCCGTTATAATTCATAGACTGATACAGCCAGTACGTCACCCCAAGCCCGGCTGTCATGGTAACGAGCCATGCTCCTGCGGCATACAGCAGTCCTTCTGTAACCAGCATCCTGCCCATCTGCTTTCCCGTCATCCCGATACTCTCCAGAACCGACAGCTCCATCCGCCGGTTCTGGATGCTCCCCACGGAGGTATTCAGATAATTCATAATGCCTATGAATGCCAGGATCAGCACCATGCTGATTCCCGCTTCCATCATACTGCCCTGCGCCTTCTTCACGGTTTTCACCAATTCTATCTTTGATTCATAGGAATAATCCTTTCCGTGAGGAATCCCGTCTGCCGCCCAAAGCACTGCCTTCTCCGTCTCTTCGTCATATTCCTCAGTATAGGTAATGCCGATCCTGAAAATAACCGGATCTTCTGCAAATTCCTTCACCACATTGTCACTGACGATAATAACCGGCGGATAGGATGCAAGCGCATTATAATCCGACACGTCAGTCATGCCCGCAATCTCAAAGGAACGGCTGTGTTCTGCATCCTCATAATCTGCGCAGGTTACCGTCCTTCCCACCACATCCCGGTCCTCAAAAGCCAGGCCGTTCCGGTACAGCAGGCAGGTCTCCCCTTTTAGAAATGCGGCCTCGGAAACCGGCTCCTGTAAGGTGCTGTTCAAAGCTTTAAAATCCTCTTCGTCAATTCCGGCCAGCACGGAACCGAAATTCTCCGGATGCTCCTTGTATTCCTCTCTCTCATCCTCATACGGGATATTCATCCAGGTCTCATAAAATTCCCGCATCCACTGGTCTGCAAAATCCGGCTCCCAGGGAACGGTAATCTCCGTATAAATTACCGGATCAATTTTGGCTATTCCTTCCATCTCATTCAGCCGAACCAGAAAATCCTCGTTAAAAATCTGCACATGTTCCTTCAAATCTTCCTTTTTCATAGTATCATTTTTCAGCACCATATCCAGATTCCGATAATTAAAATAGTACTCTCTGGCGCCCTGAGTAGACACAAGGGTTACCACACATAAGAATACTGCAAGGCTGACAGCAAGAGAGACTATCGTCACCGCCGACTTTTTCTTATCCTTTGTAATCTGCTCTCCTGCCATCCTCCAGATCAGGCTTCCCCTTTTCTTCTTCCGCACAGCTCTGATCTTCGATTCAGGACGGTATCCCAGAGCCTCCATCGGCGAACTCATCACTGCAGTTCTGACTGGCTTCCTGCTGGCCGCCGCCACCGTTGCGCCGATAAAAAGAATCGTCAGCAGAAAAACCGCCGGGTGGAACGACACTTCAATCCCTCCGATCTTTCCTGCGCGGATTCCCAGCGATTTCACTATTTCCGGGATCAGGACAAATGAAAGACCGCTGCCAAAGAGAATCCCGCCCAAAATTCCGGTTCCGCCCACAAGAAGCATCTGCCTCCTTATCAGGCCGTAAATCTGCCGCCCGGTCATCCCGATGGTCTGCAGCAATCCATAATACCGGATATTTCCCGCCACAGACAGATACATAATATTGTAAATCAAAAGATATGCACACAGGCAGATCACCAATATCAGACATACGATGCCTGTAAAAATCTGTACCGAATAGCCGGTCTCTGTTTCAAAAAACAGCCTCTGTGCTTTATCAAGCTCCATATATGTAATCAATGCATCCTGATCCTTCGTCCGCATCAGCTTCTTTTCCAACCGGATATAACACCGTCCGGAGGATACATCCGCAGGCGTAAGTCCTGTCTGGCTGTAATAGCTTTCCGACACATAAAAAACACTCTTCGCTCCGTAGCCGTCCCAGATTCCCGAAATCCGGAAGGTCTGCTCCCGCAGCTCCCCCTTCACACTACAGGTCACGGTAAACGCATCTCCAATTCCCAGTCCCTGGAAGCCGCACTTCTCCAAGGCCTCCTCCGTCACCATAACCTCGTCTTCTCTAACAGGATAGCTTCCCGTTACCCGCTCCCTTGCAGGAGCCATCATCTGCTTCCAGTAGGTCTCATCTGCATACATAAGCCCCACATCCGGCGTTTTGTCATAGGGTGTTTCCTCTACGCTCCCGGATACAGCACAAATACCGAATCCGCCCACATCCGGATGCTCCTCTAAAAGCTCCTTCTGCCTGTCCGTCACGCCATACATAATAGCATCAAATTCCGCACCGCTCAAACGGATATTCTGTAGCCGCTGCATTTTAAAATAAGTAATGCCCACCGTAAAGATGCCAAACATCAGAAAGGAAGACAGAAATACTGCCAGTATCATGGTAATGCTCCGGCGCTTATTGTTCCTGAGCAGCTTTAACGCCATGCGGGATATTACCGCCATATTATTATTCCTAAGCACGGGAATCACTTCCCTTCACGATCGCGCCGTCCTCAATACGGACGATCCTGTCTGCCATCTGCGCAATATCATTATCATGGGTGATCAATACGATCGTCTGCTGAAATTGCTTTGCCGCCATTTTCAGCAGCCCTAAAACATCATGGCTGGCCGCAGTATCCAGATTCCCGGTAGGCTCGTCGGCAAGGATAATCGATGGTTTAGAAGCAATTGCCCTGGCAACCGCGGCCCTCTGCTGCTGGCCGCCGGACAAGGTTCCCGGCAGCGCCTCTTTCTTTTCCTGCAGCTTCAGCAGATCTAAAATATCCTCCACAAATCTCCTGTCGATACGGCGCCCGTCCAGTTCGATGGGAAGCACCACATTCTCATATACACTCAAATCCGGTACCAGATTATAATTCTGGAAAATAAATCCCACCTTCCGGCGGCGGAAAACGGCCAGCTCTTCCTTCGTCATGCCGGACAGCTGCTTCCCGGCCACACACACCTCTCCCGCCGTAGGATGATCCAATCCTCCGATCATATGCAGAAGTGTACTCTTGCCGCTTCCTGACTTTCCGATAATCGCCGCAAATTCCTGTTCCTTCACCCGGAAATCCACACCATCCAGCGCCTTCACAACATGATCCCCAAGCTTATAATATTTCTTTAATCCCTTTGTCTCTACAATCCATGAATTCATTGTATGCCTCCTTATTTGTTGATAACTATACAATAGCAGGCAATAATCACAAACCAGTCACAATCTGCAATTATCACAATTTTGTGATTACTCTCTATTCATTCGGAAGATAAAGGCAAAACTCAGAGCCTTCCCCAGCCTGTGACCAGACTTCAATATAGCCTCCCTGCAGCTCCAGGATCTTCCTTGTAAGATACAATCCGATTCCCACGCCGCTCTTTTCGTGGACCTCCGGTTCCCGGTAAAACCGGGTAAATACCTCCGCCTGCCTTTCCGGCAGAATCCCCTTGCCGGTATCCAAAATACTGATTCTGGTAAATATCTCCTGCCGGATTACCTTAACATGGATTTTTCCAAAAGGCTCTGTATATTTTACCGCATTATCCAGTACATTAAAAATTGCTTCTTCGGTCCATTTTTTATCATGCAGGAGCAAATAGTCCTCCTGACAGTCTGCCGATAATTCAATCTGCTTTCCGGCGGCGGCCGGTACAATCTCCGTCATAGCTTTCGCCAGCGTCTTATACAGATTCCCCGTTTCGCTCTTTATCTGGATAATTCCCGCCTCCAGCCTGGACATCTTTACCATACTCTGGAGCAGGAAATCCAGTCTGTCCGCCTGCCCTTCCAGATTCTTTAAAAATTCCGTTCCCTTCTCCGACAGCTCTTCCTCCTGTAGAAATTCCAGATACAGCTTCATATTGGCAATCGGAGTCTTCGTCTGATGGGAAATGTCTGAAATCAGCTCCTTCATCTGCTTCCTTTCCAATAAATAAGCTTCTTCCTTCTTCCTCCAGATCCTGTCAGCCTGTGAAAGCTTCCCGCTGCACTTTCCCCAGAGTGTATCCTTAACGCCCTCCGCATCTCCACCAAATCCCCGTCCTGACAAAATATCATCCAACGCCTCCTCAATCCTCGCCGTAAACTGCCAGACCTCTTTCTTTAGCTGATACACCTTCCAGCCGGCTGCTGTCACTGCCCCCGCCGCCAGAAGCATACTTACCATTACCCAATCCATTGATATCCCATCCCGTATACATTTGAAATATATCGATGCTCTTCATTCTCGATCTTCCTCCGAAGACGGTTGATATTCACTGCCAGGGCATGCTTATCCACAAACTGGCCTCCGCTGTCCCACAGCCGTTCCAGAAGAACTGAATAGGTCAGCAGCTGCCCCTTATTTGTAACAAACTCCTTCAGCAGGCGCAGCTCCGTCGGCGTGAGGGAGCACTCCTTGCCTCCTGCCGATATCCTTGCACGATCCAGATCAATAAAAAGATATCCGTCATCAAATACACTGCTCTCATGATCCGCCGTCCTTTTCAGGATCACACTGATCTTCTTTAACAGGACCTTCATAGAAAACGGCTTGGTCACGTAATCCTCTGCTCCTGCATCATATCCCGTAAGGGCATCCTCCTCCAAATCCCGCGCCGTTAAAAATATAACCGGAACGTTCGCCCTCTCCCTCACTCGTCTGCAGAAAGCAAAGCCCTCGCCGTCCGGCAGATTCACATCCAGCAGGATCAGGTCCGGCATGTTCCCGGAATAATGCTTCTCTGCCTCCTCCATTGAAAATGAAGACATCACGCGATAATTTCCCTTTTCCAGCGCATAGCACAACGCCTGATTTAGTTCATGGTCATCTTCTACCAGTAATATATTCTGCATAAATACAATCTGTCCTTTCTTTTCAGAAATGCTCTATCCTTTCAAATTGCTATACAATAAAACTGCGACAGCCTCTTCCCACAGCGCTGCCGCCTATATCCCATAGATTATCACAATTCTATATTTATATCAATTTTTCATCCTAAAAATCTTCCTGCAATGCCGGCCTCCAGCATCATCAAAACCGGTACTGCATATTTCCGTGGATGATGCCATAGATCGCTCTGGGTCTTCCATCCCCGCAGCGGAAAAAACCATTCCAGCAATACAGACATCACCGCACTCTGAAAAGAGAAGAAGGCTCCCATCCAAACAGCCGCTGCCGTCACGTCTCCAGCCTGCAATTCCCAGCTCATAAGATAAATAACATCAGCTATCGTATTACACAGAAAAACAAATAGACAGTACGGGATACAAAATGCTTTCTTCTGTCCCGGCAGAAGCCGGACGGCCTGCTCTAAGGCCGGATCACAGGATAGCAGAATACAGACCGGCGTATTTATGGAAAGGACCGCAAATCCCACAGGCAGTGCGGCCCGGCTTTCCATCTGCCCGAACATCACAGGAAGTACACAGGCCGCGCCCCACATAACAGCCGTATTTGCCAGATAATTTTTATGAGACGCAAGATAACGGAACAAATACCTCCACACAGAATGCCTCCGGCTCACCCGCCTGACCTGCTTTCTCCTCCCCTCCTTACGGTAAAATGAATATGCATCCGCACCGCTGAGGAATACGGCTGCCGCCAGCGCATTTCCCACAGTAACAGCCGAAAAGATTCTGGTGTCTTGAAGAAGGAAGATAGAAGCGGTAAATGCTCCCGCCCAGATCGTCCCGGCTCCCTGCCTTTTTCTCCATGCATAGACCGCTGCCGTCATCAAAACTGCATTGCAGGCACACAAGCCGCTGCAGATTATTTCCAGACTGCTCCATGATGCTATGGCATATACCGCCGCCAGAAGCATCCCCGTCCGTACAAGAACTGTATAGACTCCCAGCCCGGATACATACCCAAAGATGAATGCCTTTCTTTCAAATGGAAGCATCAGCAGATTCATCATATCATCTGCATGAGCCTCCGCCGAAAGGGTCTGCCGCATAACGCCCGCCGTAAATGTACTGACCATCAAATATAAGATGAAGGGACGGATCTGTATCCGAAAACCTGAGCTGTACAGTCCCCAGAACACGATCAGATCAATAAAAATTGCTTTTGCCAGCCGCTCATATCTAACACCAAACATCTTATTCGCAAAAATCTTAAATATCGTTTTCATAGCGCAGAGCCTCCCTGATGTTTTCGGCATTGATGGATCCATCTTCAAAAATCTTCCCTATCTGTCCGTCCTCTAACACCATCACACGGTCTGAAGTCAGCGTAATACTTTCCAGAATATGGGAAGAAAATAAAACTGTACCATATTCTTTATAACCGGCAATCTGCCGGTATAAATATTCCGTGCTCTGAAAGTCCAGTCCATCAGCTGGTTCATCCAGCAGCAGAAGCTCCGGTTTCAATGCAAACGCCGTGATCAAGAATACCTTTTTCCGATTCCCGGTAGAAAGATCCTTCATAAGAGCATCCACATACTCCTCAAAATGGAATCCCTGTATGAACGGCCCGGCATCCTGGGCTTTCCTTCCATAAGCAGAAAATACATAGGATAAGTATTCCCGGAAGGTAAAATACGGAAAAGAATGATCCTCTGCAAATACCGTATAACGGAATTTCTTAAAGTCTCTGTCCCGGAATTTTACAGGACTGCCCTGCATCCAGACCCCATCAGCCAAAAAACCTTCATGGATACCGGATAAAGTTTTCAACAAGGTGGTTTTCCCGGCTCCGTTCAGCCCGATCAGCCCAACCGCCTCATGCTCCCTCAGCTTGATCGACAGGTCTGTCAGCACTGCCCTGTCCGGCTGGTACCATGCACGTAAATTTTTTATCTGCAAAAGAGAGTCTCCCATTTTATTCCTCTCCTTTATCGCTCATTTCCTTTTTCCATACAGCGTAAGCGGAATACAGGAAAACTGCTGCCATTACAGCAAAAAGCATATTTACACTGACAATCGCCGCTGCCAGCCAGACCAAAGCTAAAATACTACGAATATAAACATGACGCATAACCAATTCCTCCTTAAAATGTTTCTTTCTTTGTTATGTCCCTATCATAAAGGAAAATGCTCAGCTCTGCCAAAATGTCCACATTCGGCAGGTTTTTGTCCGCCTTCTGCATCTGCCCTCTTCTGCGGCCACAGAATATAGAACAGGAACAAAAAACTGCAAGGCTTTTTTCTGCCTCACAGTTCTTTTATCATTTTATGGATACTGCGTGATACGATAGTGTGGCCGCCGCCAAAAATACCGTTCCGTCATAGGACGTCTGTACCATACCGTCATATTTCTCCGCCGCTGTCTGGGCGCTTTTTAAGCCCCAGCCATGCAGTCCCTGCTCTGTCTTTGTTGTTTTCAGCCGGCCGTCCTCCTCCTTCGGCCTTCCTGCAAAGCTGTTCTCCACCTTGATTACCAGCATTTGATTAATACGGCGGATAACAAGCCGGATAAATCTCTGCTCCGGCTCTGAAATCCTGCCTGCCGCCTCCAATGCATTGTCCAGAAGATTTCCTATAACTGCACATAGATCCGCGCTCCGTATATTGGTACGGCGCGGGAACTCGACCTGCACCTGCATTGAAATCTGCCCGGCCGCGGCCATGGCCGCCTTACTATTGATCAGGTAGTCAACCGTTTCATCTCCGGTCCATACTGTATCCGCCATTTCCCTGACCGGTCCGTGCAGCTCATCCAGATATGCCGCCGCACCGTCATAATTCTGGCGGGACAGCATCTGCCTCAAAACCCCGATGTGATTGTGAAAATCATGAAAAAGCCTGGCATTTACCCCATAGGCATGGCTCAGCGCAGTATAATCCCGCTCCAGAAGCTCCGCCTGCTCTGCCCTTAGTCTTGCGGCCTCTTTCTCCGCTTCATACTGGCGGTTTATATGAAACACCAGAACAGACATCAGCAGAACAACTGACAGGATCGTCCACATGGTTAATGTATCCTCTGAAATCACAAGGATTTTTTGTTCTGACAAGGTTATTACAGCAATAAACCCAGCCAGCGCGATCATGGAAGTCAGGCGAAAGCCGTCTTTCCTGCTTATATCCGGCCGCCTTACAAGGTAAGCAGCCAATACTGTTAACAGCAGGCACAAAAGCCAGACGCCTGCCTGTCCCTGCGGACAGTTCCTCTCCAGATACAGTTCTGACCGGAATACGATCCCAAGACCTGCCGATATCAGAAACTGCCAGAAGAAGAACCCAATTTCATAGAATATGCTGACAAACAGGCTCATCCTTATATCTGTCTTTTGAAATTTTCCGGCACAGACTGCAATCCAAAAAGCCTCCAGACCCATCCTGCATATGTCTGGCAGCGGAAATAGAAAAAGAGCTGCCGAAATTACACATGATCCGGCCGCCCCACAGAATACGCTCCTCTTATCCGGCCTCTTCGATGCCAGAAGCCTATATATAAAAAACGAGCAGATAAGAACACGCAGGACGCCAGTCATCAGGCCGGAAATTACAAGAAACCATTCTGTCATATGTGCATCCCCCAATACGTGTTAATCTGCTTTTTTACTGTCTGCAGGTGAGACCGGCTGATCGGGAGCATACTCCCGTTTTTCAAGACAGCCATGCCTTCCCTGACCTGCATAATATGTATGATATTCACAATACATCCCTGATCAATATAGATAAATTCCTCCGATGCCAGCTCCTCATATACCTTTTTTAGGCTGCCACGCACCTTCGATACACCGCCCGCGGCAGTAATTCTGGCATTCTTCCCGTCACGCTCAATATAATAGATCTCTTTGTACGGTATTTTTTCCAGCCTGCTGTTCGTCTGGATCGTATAGACCTTCCCTTCCTCCAGCCCGATCAGCCGTACCGCGTCTGTAATCGCGGCAGGAAGCCGTTTTTCTATATCATCCTTAGGCACATACCGGAAAATGGACAATTCAAACGCATCTATTGCATACTCAATATGGGAGGTAATGAAGATAATCTTCACGTCCGGGAGATACGGCTTGATCAATCCCGCAATCTCCATGCCGCTCCTGTCCGGCATTTCTATATCCAGCAGGATCAAATCAAAGAAGAAGCCGTCCTCCATTATATCGCAGAGCAGATTACTGCTTCTAGTGTAGGCAGATATTTCCCCGGCACTCCTGCACTGCCTCAGGACCTCCTCTGTAATGACGGTATTATTCTGAACCATATTTTCATCATCGTCACATATCGCAATCCGCAGCACTGCCGGCACCTCTCTATCCTGACTCTATTCTGTCATAATAAACCCGTCATGAACCGCGTTCATGGCCTTATCCACATCCTTTTCATCCACCAGCACCGTAATCCTGATCTCAGAGGTGGCGATCATATTGATATTCACTCTGGAATTATACATGGATTCAAACATCTTCGCCGCCACGCCCGGATTGCTCATCATGCCGGCCCCGACTACAGAAATCTTCGCCACATGCTTATTGGAGGTGATCTGCTGGATCGTCAGCGGCTCTTTGTGTTCCTCCAAAATATCCAGTGCATCCTGCAGGTCATCCTCCGACACGGTAAAGGAAATATCCTTCGTGCCGTCGCGTCCCACCGACTGCAGGATGATATCCACATTAATATTATTCCTTGCCAGAGTATGGAAGATGCGGAATGCCGTTCCCGGTTTATCCTCTACCCCGATCACGGAAATCCGTGCTGTATTTGAATCGGCCGCTACGCCTGTGATTAACATTTTCTCCATCTTCGCCTTCTCCTTGATTACCGTACCTTCTGACCGGTTCAGGCTGGAACGCACCACCAGCCGGACGCCGTATTTCTTTGCCATCTCCACCGAACGGTTATGTAATACCTTTGCCCCTAAAGATGCCAGCTCCAGCATCTCATCGTAGGTTACCTCCTTCAGCTTCATTGCACTCTTTACCACCCGCGGGTCTGCGGTATATACACCGTCCACATCCGTAAATATTTCACACAGATCTGCATGCAGCACTGCCGCCAGTGCAACGGCTGTGGTATCCGAGCCTCCCCGGCCAAAAGTCGTCACATCATCATACTTGTTGACCCCCTGAAATCCAGTTACGATCACGATCTTTCTGGAATCCAGCTCATGCCTGATCCGCTCTGTATCGATCCGTTTGAATCTTGCATTCCCATATCTGGCGGTAGAATGCATCTGCACCTGAAATGCATTCAGCGAAACTGCCGGTACATCCATGCTCTGCATAGCCATTGCCATTAGTGACACCGAAACCTGCTCCCCGGTTGCCAGAAGCATATCCAGCTCCCTCTTCTTGGGATCTGCATTCACAGTATGGGCAAGGGCGATCAGCTCATCCGTGGTATCTCCCATAGCCGACAGCACTACCACCACATCATGCCCCGCCTTATAATCCTCAACACAGCGCTCTGCCACACGAAATATTCTTTCCTTATCAGCAACCGAGCTGCCGCCAAATTTTTTCACAACCAGCATAGTGTCCTCCAAATGCATTCCGCAAGCCGCAGTCTGGTTCTCTGTCAAACTTCAAGCAGATGATCGATGAGGCGGTATCCGTCTTTCCAGACACGCCCGCTCTTTGCAGCTTCTTTCTCATTATATATATGAATTCCTTCCGATTCTGTTCTACTGTCATAGAGAAGATAAGGAACCGGCTCTCCGGTATGGGTCCGCACACAGACCGGCGTAGGATGGTCTGGCAGCACCAGTATCCGGTACTCCTCCCCGGATGCATCCATCGCATCTATGATCCGTTTCAGCACACGTCCGTCTACGTTTTCAATGGCTGTAATCTTATCCTGCATCACGCCCATATGTCCCATCTCATCCGGCGCCTCCACATGGACATAGGAAAAATCATAACCGTCCTCCAAAAGCGCCTTCACTGCCGCGTCTGCCTTGCCCTCATAATTTGTGTGAAGCCCGCCGTTGGCGCCCTCCACGGAAATATTATCCATGCCCGCTCCCACGGCAATTCCCTTCAGAAGATCTACTGCCGATATCATCACGCCCCTCTTTCCGGTTTTTTCCCGGAAGGAAGCAAGGGCAGGCCTTGTTCCGGCGCCCCAGAACCACAGGGAATTAGCGGGATTTTCTCCCCGTTTCTTACGTTCTATATTAATCGGATTATCCTTTAAGATCTCATAGCTCTTTTCCATCATTTCCCGGAATACCGGATGCCCCGGCAGATACCCTCCGATCCTCTCCGTCAGGATATCATGAGGCGCCGTAAATTCCAGCACCTCTCCCTGCTTCCAGATCAAAAGATGCCGGTAGCTTGTGCCTGCGTAAAACTCATAGCCTTCCTTCCCAAGCTCTGCCTTTACCGCTTCGATCAGCACCGCCGCATCCTCCGTGCTGATTTCCCCGGAGCTGTGGTCAAGAATCCTCTGATCCTCATAAGCGCCCTCTTCCTCCGTAAGGGTTACTACATTGCAGCGGTAAGACACGTCTGTCGGAGCCATATCCACGCCGATGCTCAGCGCCTCCAGAGGAGAACGGCCTGTATAGTAAAGCTTCGGGTCATAGCCCATAACCGACAGGTTCGCCGTATCGCTTCCCGGCGCCATTCCCTCCGGCACCATAGCTGCCATACCGATTTCTGCCTTTTCAGCGAGTGCATCCATCACCGGCGTCTTTGCCGCCTCCAGAGTTGTCCGGCCGCCCAGCTCTTCCAAAGGCCTCCCTGCCATCCCGTCGCTCAGCAAAACAATATATTTCATGGTTTTCTCCTTACTCCTTCACACGGATCATGCTGATAACCGTATCTTTATAGCCGGATGCCTTTTTCTGGTACTCTCCCTCCGGCATAGCTTCCGTCACAAAACCAAATTCTCCGTCAAGTCCCGGCACAGACACGTACTGCAGCATTCCAAAATCAGCCGCCAGCTTCTCCTGGAGCTCCTCCCTGCCGCCCTTCATTCTCACAAAGAAACGATGGGAAACCTCATCTGAGTTCTTAAGCGCGAGCTTCTCGCCGCTCCATCCATTTCCAAGATTGCAGTGTAAATGCTTCGCAGCCTCTACCACATCGCCTACAACGGCGCTTGCCGTCGGCAGCTTTCCTGCCCCGCTTCCATAGAACATCGCGTCTCCCAGCATATTTCCATGGACAAATACCGAGTTAAACACGCCGTTTACGTTAAACAGCGGATGCTCCTCACTCAGCAGGCAGGGGCATACCATAGCGCTTAAGGAATCCCCGTCCCGCTTACATGCCGCAAGAAGCTTAATGGTCTTTCCCATAGCCTTGGCGTACTGCATATCCTCTACCGTGATCTTCGTAATTCCCTCACAGTAAATATCCTCAAAATCCACCTGCTTACCGGAGATGATCGAGGACAGGATCGCGATCTTCCGGCAGGCGTCATAGCCTTCCACGTCTGCTTCCGGATTGCGCTCCGCAAAACCGTTATCCTGCGCTTCCTTTAATACCTCGTCGTATCCGGCTCCCTCATAAAACATCTTAGTCATCATGTAATTAGTGGTTCCGTTTAAAATGCCCACAATTTCTTCGATCACATCTCCGGTCAGCGAAGAATGCAGCGGACGCAGGATCGGGATTCCTCCTCCTACGCTGGCTTCAAACAGGAAATTCACATTCTGCGCTCTGGCAATCTCAAGAAGCTCGGCGCCATGCTTTGCAACCAACGCTTTGTTGGAGGTTGCCACACTCTTTCCCGCCTCAAGGCTCCGCTTCACAAAGGTATAGGCCGGTTCGATCCCTCCCATCACCTCAACCACGATCTTTACTTCCTCATCACTTACCACATCCTCAAAATCATGGGTAATGATATCCTGCACCGGGTCTCCCGGAAAATCCCGAAGATCCAGAACATACTTCACTGCAAGCTCTTCACCGATCCTCTGATCGATCACCTCTTGATTGGTGCGGATCACCTCAACTACTCCTGAGCCTACTGTTCCATATCCAAGTACTGCTATCTTTACCATCGTTCTTACACTGTCCTTTCTGTATCGTTATAATGCCTGTGTACCTATGTCTGCGCCGCGGGCATCTTCCCCTGGCACAGATATGCATTGATAAAAGGCTCAATAGCCCCGTCCATCACTGCATTTACATTGCCGCTCTCCGCCCCGGTGCGGTGATCCTTTACCATGGTATAAGGATGCATCACATAAGAGCGTATCTGATTACCGAAACCAATCTCCTTGATCTCTCCCCGGATATCCGATACCTTCTCCGCCTGCTCCTGTTCCTTTAACAGAGTCAGCTTCGCCTTCAGCATCTGCATAGCCTTATCCCGGTTATGGTGCTGGGATCTCTCGTTCTGGCACTGTACCACGATTCCCGTGGGCAGATGGGTGATCCGGATCGCCGATGAGGTCTTATTGACATGCTGCCCCCCCGCGCCGCTGGCACGGTAGGTGTCAATCTTTAACTCATCCTCTGCAATCTCAATATCCACATCGTCCTCAATATCCGGTATCACATCACAGGAGGCAAAGGAAGTCTGCCTCTTTCCCGCCGAGTTAAAGGGCGATATCCTAACCAGCCTGTGCACGCCCTTCTCGGATTTGAAATACCCATAGGCATTCTCGCCGCTGACTTCAAAGGTTACTGCCTTGATCCCGGCAATATCCCCCTCCAGATAATCTAACAGCTGAAAACCGAAGCACTTTCTCTCCGCAAATCTGCTGTACATCCGGTAAAGCATGTTTGCCCAGTCGCAGGACTCGGTTCCCCCGGCGCCTGCATGGAGGGTTACGATCGCATTATATTTGTCATATTCCCCGGATAATAAAGTCTGAATCCGCAAGGTTTCATAGGTTTCCTTAAATGTACCAAGCTCCTCTTCAATCTCCGGCAGAATGGAAGCGTCCTCCTCCTCATATGCCATCTCGATCAAAAGCCCGATATCCTCATAGCTCTCATACAATCCGCGGATAGTATCCACCTGATCCTTTAAGCCCTTTAATTCCTTCATAAGCTCCTGGGATTTCTCCGGTTCATCCCAGAATCCCGGCTCCTCCATCCTGCGTTCTAGCTCTTCGATCCTCTGCTCTTTTGCCGGGATGTCAAAGTGAATCCCTCATTTCAGCGAGAGGCGTTTCATAAGCACTTAAATTCCCTTTATACTGATCCAGTTCTACCACGCTATCACCTCTTTCTCCATATTCTTTCTATTACTTCCGTCCGCAGCACTGCTTGTATTTCTTGCCGCTTCCGCACGGGCATGGGTCGTTGGGATATATCTTCTTGTTCTCCCTTTTCTTCGGCGCCCGCACTGCAGAATCATCCTTGTTGGTTCCGGTTACCTTGGCAACCTCCTCCCGCTCTACCTTCTGCTCGATCTTCACATGATACAGCATACGTATAGTATCTGCTGTAATTGATCTGGTCATCTCGTCGAACATATCATAGCCGATCATCTTATACTCCACCTTCGGGTCTCTCTGGCCATATGCCTGCAGGCCGATTCCCTGGCGGAGCTGATCCATATCGTCAATGTGATCCATCCACTTGTTATCAATAACCTTCAAAAGAATCACACGCTCAAGCTCCCGGATATGCTCCGGCTCCGGAAATTCTGCTTCCTTCCGTTCATAAAGCTCCACGGCGCGCTCCTTCAGCAGATGCTTTAACTGCTTCTGCTCCATGTTCTTTACATCTTCCGCTGTCACTGGCTCCATCGGGATGGTAATCCGCATATTCGCATTAAAGCCTGCCAGATCCCAGTCCTCCGGCTCCGCATCTGCAGTAATACTCCTGTCAACAAGATTCTCGACAAACTCGGTGATCATATGGATAATGGAATCTCTCATATTCTCGCCGTCCAGCACACGGCGTCTCTCTTCGTAAATGATCTCCCTCTGTTCGTTCATAACCTGATCATACTCCAGCAGGTTCTTACGAATTCCAAAGTTATTATTCTCGATCTTCTCCTGCGCCTTCTCGATCGCACTGGAAAGCATCTTATGCTCAATCTGTTCGCCGTCCTCCACGCCCAGAGCATTGAATATACCCATGAGACGCTCGGAACCGAACAGGCGCATCAGATCATCCTCAAGGGAAATATAGAATCTGGATTCTCCCGGATCTCCCTGTCGTCCGGAACGGCCCCGCAGCTGATTGTCAATACGTCTGGATTCATGGCGCTCCGTACCGATGATCTTAAGGCCGCCTGCTTTTTTCGCTTCCTCATCCAGCTTAATATCCGTACCACGGCCGGCCATATTGGTGGCGATGGTCACCGCCCCATGCTGTCCCGCATCGGCAACAATCTCTGCCTCCATCTCATGGAACTTGGCATTCAATACATTGTGCTTGATGCCCCGGCGTTTCAGCATGCCGCTAAGGAGCTCGGAAACCTCAATGGTAATCGTACCTACCAGCACCGGCTGTCCCTTGGCATGCGCCTTTTCCACCTCATCGCAGACCGCGCGGTATTTCTCCTTCTGAGTCTTATATACCGCATCATCCAGATCCTTACGGATCACCGGAACATTGGTCGGGATCTCAATAACGTCCATGCCGTAGATCTCGCGGAACTCCTTCTCCTCCGTCAGAGCCGTACCGGTCATACCGCTCTTCTTCTCAAATTTATTGAACAAATTCTGGAAGGTAATCGTCGCAAGGGTCTTGCTCTCCCGCTTCACCTTCACATGCTCCTTCGCCTCGATTGCCTGATGAAGCCCGTCGGAATAACGGCGTCCCGGCATAATACGTCCGGTAAATTCATCCACGATCAATACCTCGTCATCCTTTACCACATAATCCTGATCGCGGAACATCAGGTTATGGGCACGGAGCGCCAGGATAATATTATGCTGAACCTCCAGATTCTCCGGATCCGCCAGGTTCTCAAGATGGAAGAACTTTTCAACCTTCTTTACACCGTCCTCTGTCAGGTTCACGTTCTTTTCCTTCTCATTCACAATAAAGTCGCCGGTCTCCTCGATCTCCTCGCCCATAATGGCGTTCATCTTGGAAAATTCCCCGCTGGCCTCGCCCCTCTGGAGCTGCCTTGCCAGAATATCGCAGGCCTCGTACAGCTTGGTGGATTTGCCGCTCTGTCCGGAAATGATCAGCGGCGTCCTTGCCTCGTCGATCAATACCGAATCCACCTCATCGATGACCGCAAATTTCAAGCCCCTCTGTACCAGCCGCTCTTTATAAATCACCATGTTATCCCTCAGATAATCAAATCCAAGTTCATTGTTGGTCACATAGGTAATGTCACAGTTATAGGCTTCCCTGCGCTCGTCTTTGTCCATGCTGTTTAACACAACGCCCACCTTCAGGCCCAGAAATTCATGGATCTGTCCCATCCATTCCGCATCACGCTTTGCCAGATAATCATTGACCGTGACAATATGTACTCCCTCCCCGGTCAATGCATTCAAATATGCCGGAAGCGTAGATACCAGTGTCTTTCCTTCACCGGTCTTCATCTCTGCGATACGTCCCTGATGCAGGATGGTACCGCCGATCAGCTGTACCCGGAAATGTCTGAGGCCGATGGTCCGGACCGCCGCTTCCCTCACTACCGCAAATGCTTCCGGAAGCAGGTCATCTAACGTCTCTCCCTTTGCATAGCGCTCCTTAAACTCTCTGGTCTTATCCTGCAGCGCGGCATCGGACAGGCTCTGCATCTCCGGCTCCAGCGCTTCAATCTGGTCCACGATCGGATATATTCTCTTCAATTCATTCTCGCTGTGTGTCCCAAACAATTTCTGTATTAAGCCCATATTCTATAACTCCTTATAATTTTTCTCACAATCACAAATCCCATTTTAGCACTATATGACAAGCAATTCAATCTTTCCTTTATTAAAACTTTTCTCTTATGAGAAGGCACTGTGAGCACCGGGCCGGCATGGCGGACGGCGCGTAAGCCTTAGTATTTCCTCATAAGGGATCTGGCCGCCGAAGAGATCCAGAGCGCTGCCTATCGTAAAATCTAATTTTCCACCGGACAGTTTTTCAAACCGCCTCAGGTCCTCCATCGTACCGATGCCGCCTGCATAGGTGACCGGCCTGCCCTGATAGGCCGCCAGAGTCCGTACCATACCCTCCATGACGCCGGAAGCTTTTCCTTCCGCATCTACACCGTGTACCAGAAATTCATCGCAATATCCGCCCAGCTCTTCCATAACCGAAAGCTCCAGCTTTACATCCGTGAATTTCTGCCATCGGTCTGTTACCACATAAAAGCACCCGTCTTCCTTACTCCTGCAGCTCAAATCCAGCACCACATGCTCTCTTCCTGCCGCGGCCGCAAGCCGTTTTAGATTGTCCCACTGGATTTTTCCGTCACGAAATACATAGGAGGTAACGATCACATGGCTTGCCCCCGCGTCCAGATACCGGGAAGCATTCTCTGCTGTGATGCCGCCTCCGATCTGCATTCCTCCCGGATAAGCGCCAAGAGCCGCAAGTGCCTGCTCATTAGATGCCTTATAGTATTCGGAAGAAACTGGATTCAGGATAATAATATGGCCGCCCTTCAGACCGTCTTTTCGATACCTCCTGGCATAAAATGTACTGTCATATTCGGAAGTAAAGTTTTCCTGTGCCTGGTCCCCCGCATCCTTAAGGCTTCCGCCTACGATCTGTTTTACTTTTCCATTATGTATATCAATACAAGGTCTGAATCTCATAAAGCCTCCTTATATAATATATGCCGCAATACCTATGTACCAAAGCAAGACGGAGGATAGTATCCTCCGTCCCGCCGGAAAACGGACTTATCGATTCTTATTCGTGTTCTTATCGGTATTATTGTTATTGTTGTCTCCGTCAAGCCCATCCTCTATATCATCGACACCGTCACGCACCGCATCGCCTACGTCATCTGCACCGTCCTCAAGAGCTCCTCCGACCGTATCGCTGCCGTTCGCAGTTCCATCTGTAGCGCCATTCATATTGTCATCATTTGTTCCGGTTCCGCCCGCATTATCGGATGTTTCATTATTTACAGCTCCATTGTCTGCATCGTTCCTGTTTCCGCAGGCGGTCAGTCCGCAGAGCACTCCTGCACATACTATCATAATCATGAATTTCTTTAACTGTTTCATATTCTATATCTCCCTTTCATGTAAATTCTTGTAACCAGTAATATACACAATTTCAGGAAATATATGCAGTCTCACGGATGGAATTATCTGGAAATTAAAAGTCGATCACATCGGACATATCATACAGCCCCGGTTCTCTGGCTGCCAGAAATCCTGCCGCCGCCACTGCGCCCTTGGCAAATACTGCCTTGGAATATGCCGTATGTCCAAACTCGATCACTTCATCCTCACCTGCAAAAATCACCTCATGCTCTCCCACGATATTGCCGCCGCGGACTGCCGCAATACCGATTTCCTTCTTCTCCCTCTTTTTTCTCTCGCCACTTCTGTCATAATTATAGATATATTCTCCGTTCAATGCCTCATTGATAGAATCTGCCATGGCAATAGCCGTTCCGCTTGGAGCATCTACTTTCTGGTTGTGATGCTTCTCCACAATCTCCATGTCAAACCCTGCCGGCGCCAGCACCTTTGCCGCATCCTTAAGAAGCTTTAAAAGCAGGTTCACGCCCAGAGACATATTCGCAGACCTGAGCACCGGTATGACCGCCGAAATTTCTTTTACCTTTTCAAGCTGTCCCTCACTCAATCCCGTAGTACATAGTACGACCGGAAGCTTCTTCTTCCCGCATGCCTCAAGAAGCCTGTCCACAGCTGATGCATTGGAAAAATCAATCACAACATCCACCGGAACATCACAGTCCTCCAAACTCTCGAATACCGGATACGGATTCTCTCTTCCCAAAAATTTGTCCACTCCTGCTGCAAGCTCCATCCCTTCCGTCTCAGAAACCATCCTGCTGATGACTTGTCCCATCTTCCCATTACAGCCATGCATTAACACTTTAACCATCTTATCTTCCTCCTGTTCCTATCGCACAAAGACAGAGTACCGCTGCCACGGCCCTCTGTCCTCTTTATTTCTCTATGCTAACTGAATACCAAAATCCTTCATTGCCTGTGCCAGAGACTTCTCATGCTCCGGAGACAGCTCCGTCAGCGGCATGCGGAGGCCTCCGCACTCCATACCCATCAGATTAACGGCTTTCTTCACCGGAATTGGATTTACCTCACAGAACAGCTGGCCAATCAACGGAATAGCGCCAAGCTGCATCTCACAGGCTCCCTTCACATCTCCCGCAAAAAACTTCGCACAAATATCGTGGGTGTACTGCGGTGCCACATTGGACAGCACAGATATCACGCCGGCTCCGCCCAGTGACAGAAGCGGCACGATCTGATCGTCATTTCCCGAATACAAATCCACCTTACCGTCCGTCAGGTTCATGATCTTTGCCACCTGGCTGATGTTACCGGAAGCCTCCTTGATCGCAACGATATTATCCACTTCCCTAACCAGAGCGGCCACGGTCTCCGGTGCAATATTAAGTCCGGTACGGCTTGAAACGCTGTACAGGATGATCGGCGCCTCAACCTCCTTTGCAACTGCCTTATAATGCAGCGCCAGCCCCTCCTGGGTTGCCTTATTATAATAAGGTGTTACAAGAAGCAGGCCGTCAGCCCCGTACTCAACAGCTTCCTTAGACATATCGATCGTTGTGTATGTAGCATTCGAGCCTGTGCCTGCAATGACCGGTATTCTCTTCTTCGTACGTTCAACCGCAAATTTGATACACTCCATATGTTCCTCTTCCGACAGCGTTGAGGATTCTCCGGTTGTACCACATATAATAATACTATCTGTCCCGTTCTCACAGTGATAGTCTATCAACTCATCTAACTTATCGTAATTCACACTTCCATCTTCCCGAAACGGAGTGACTAATGCCACACCTGCGCCTGTAAATATTGCCATGACTCTCCTCCTGAATTTCTTATATATATATATGTATTGAAAGAATCATAACATCATTCCTTTTCAATGTCAATGCAGCGTTATTCCCCGTCCATGCACTCCAATTTGCTCACTGACACCTCGTAGGCGGTCCGTTTTTCCGTCTCCGTCTCGGAAAGCTTCTTTACATATTCCCTGCTCTGGATCCTGCCAAGCACCTGGACATGCTCCCCCACCTCAAAGGCAGACGCATACCTGGCATTCCGTCCCCAGCAGATACACGGAATATAATCGGATTTCCCATAAGGCCGGTTTACCGCAAGCAGCAGATCCGCAATCTCCCTTCCTAACGGTGTCTTCCTATAAATCGGAGGCTTGCAGATATAGCCGTCCAGCAGGATCGTGTTCGTCTTGGCGCCGTCCGGCTCCTCATCGATAAATTCCACCTCCCGGACAAACACCGACAAAATCAGCCTGTTTTTCTGCTCCTCATGGCGGTTGTAGGACCGGAACTGACCATCTGCCATGATAAACTCTCCCGTATAATCCTGACTCACATCGATCAGCCGCTCCGAAATCATCAGCGGTATCCGGTCCTCCGAGCTGCTTAAGCGTCTTACCAGCACATCCACCATATAGAAGCCCTCTCCGAACACCTCATGGCTGAATGTAAACTGACCCGCCACTTCTCCCATAATCGTTACCTGATTGTTTTCAATAATCTTATCTGACATCGTTGTAATTCTCCCTTCCTCTGAAGCGTATTTTAGGTTACTTTTTTCTCCCGGCCGTTCCTGCTCATTGGATCTCATCCGTCCAAGTAAGGCATGCATATTTTTACCGGGGCAATACATAGTCTATGCAGGGATTTTTCCATTTAGAACCAATTTTTTAAAATATCTGTATTTTCTTTCCACTGTTTTTTCAAAAATATATAAGGATTGAACTACTAATGTTCCATAAGGTATGATACAATACAGAAAGTCAGTATATGGCAAAAGAAATGTAAAGGATGATTTATTAATGAGAGAAAAAAGAGAAGATGTCCGTAATATCGCGATCATCGCCCATGTTGACCACGGCAAGACGACTCTGGTGGACGAACTCTTGAAGCAGAGCGGCGTATTCCGCGAAAACCAGGAGATTGCCGAGCGGGTCATGGATTCCAATGACATTGAACGGGAGCGGGGGATCACCATCCTGTCCAAGAACACGGCTGTCTATTATAAAGGAACTAAGATCAATATTATTGACACCCCCGGCCACGCTGATTTCGGCGGCGAAGTAGAACGTGTCCTGAAAATGGTTAACGGCGTTATCCTTGTGGTGGATGCTTTTGAAGGCGCCATGCCTCAGACCAAATTCGTGCTGCGCAAGGCGCTGGAACTAAAGCTTCCGGTTATCGTATGCATCAATAAAATTGACCGTCCCGAAGCCAGGCCGGACGAAGTCATCGACGAAGTGCTGGAGCTCTTTATCGACCTGGATGCGGATGATGACCAGTTGGAATGCCCCTTCGTGTATGCTTCCGCCAAGGCCGGTTATGCGGTTCTGGAGCTGGAGGACGGCCCGGAGAATATGATCCCTCTTTTTGAGACGATCCTTGACTACATTCCCGCGCCGGAGGGCGATCCGGAAGCAGGGACGCAGGTTCTTATCAGCACCATCGACTACAATGAATATGTAGGCAGGATCGGTATCGGAAAGGTAGATAACGGCGTGATCCGGGTGAATCAGGATATGGTTGTGGTAAATGAACACAACCCTGACCGCAGGGAAAAGGTCCGCATTAGCAAGCTGTATGAATTTGACGGATTGGAGAAGGCAGATGTGAAGGAAGCCTCCATCGGCTCTATCGTGGCTATTTCCGGAATCTCGGATATTTCCATCGGCGACACCCTGTGTTCGCCGGAGCACCCGGCGGCCATCCCCTTCCAGAAGATTTCCGAGCCTACCATTGCCATGCAGTTTATCGTAAATGACAGCCCTTTTGCAGGGCAGGAGGGCAAATACGTAACCTCCCGCCACATCCGGGACCGTCTGATGCGCGAGCTGAATACCGATGTAAGCCTCCGGGTGGAGGAAACGGAGAATACCGACAGCTTCAAGGTATCCGGACGGGGCGAGCTTCACCTGTCTGTCCTGATTGAAAATATGCGCAGGGAAGGCTATGAATTTGCCGTGAGCAAGGCGGAGGTTCTCTATAAAAAAGACGAGAAGGGAAAGCTCCTTGAGCCTATGGAGCTTGCATATATTGACGTGCCGGAGGAATTTACCGGAACCGTCATTGAAAAGCTGGGACAACGTAAGGGTGAGCTCCGCAATATGAACGCCGGAAGCGGCGCCTACACCCGGATGGAATTTTCCATCCCCGCCAGAGGCCTGATCGGCTACCGCGGCGAATTCCTTACCGATACCAAAGGGAACGGCATTATGAACACGCTCTTCGACGGCTACGCCCCCTACAAGGGAGATATCCAGTACCGCAAGCAGGGCTCGCTGATTTCCTTCGAGACCGGGGAATCCGTCACCTACGGCCTGTACAACGCTCAGGAGCGGGGAACCCTGTTCATCGGAGCAGGCGAAAAGGTCTATTCCGGCATGGTCATCGGCCAGAACGGCAAAACCGATGATATCGAAGTAAATGTATGCAAGACCAAGCATCTGACCAACACCCGTTCCTCCGGCGCGGACGACGCGCTCCGGCTGACTACGCCAAAAACATTAAGCCTGGAGGAAGCGCTGGATTTCATCGACACCGACGAGCTTCTGGAGGTAACGCCGGAAAGCTTAAGGATCCGCAAGAAGATCCTGGATCCAAGGATGCGCAAGAGAGCCGCCATGAAACAAGGCTGACCATAAAGGAGGCTGCTAATGAGAAAACAAACCAGAGTATTTTTATTCAAGCTGGCATGGGGACTCGAATTATTTGTTACCATGATGATGGCTGTCGGCATTATCCTGCTGTGCATCCGTCTGGCGGGCTCCCTGTTCCACCTTCCCGGAACCGAACCGTTCCCTGCCTACGATGAGCTTCTCACCACCTGTTTCAACCTGATCATCGGCGTTGAGCTGATCCGCATGATGTCCTACCACACCTCGGACACGGTGTTTGAGGTGCTGGTATTTGCCATTGCAAGACAGGTCATCATCGGCCACTCCTCCGCAGTTTCCAGCCTGATCGGAGTCTGCGCTATAGCCGTGCTGTTCGCAACCAGAAAGTTTCTCTTCCCTTCCTCTGGAAAACTGACCAAACCGGACAGGGAACAGGAGGAATTTGTGCACGAGCCTGTGGATGAATAAATCAGAGCCGGGCAGGCATATGAATTGAGGCCCGGCCAGACATACCGGATATAACCTTTTTCAAACAAGGCTATACAAGATAGCGGAAACATGTTATACTCAATATATCAGATAGATTATCGTTACTGGTATCAATTGTCAGACATTTTCTTTCTGAAATTACCTATAAAGGAGTTGGATTGTATGAATTTTATCATCAGCGGAAGAAACATGACCGTAACACCCGGGCTGAAGGATGCCATCATCAGCAAGCTTGGCAAGCTTGAGCGGTATTTCACCCCGAGCACGGAGATCATCGTTACATTGAGTGTGGAGAAAGAACGCCAGAAGATAGAGGTAACCATTCCAGTCAAGGGGGATATTATCCGTTCCGAACAGGTAAGCACAGATATGTATGTATCGATTGACCTTGTTGAGGAAGTGATTGAACGTCAGCTCCGCAAATACAAAAACAAACTGGTTGCCAAACATCAGGAGGGCGGTTCCTTTAATCAGGATTTTTTTGACGAAGAGGATATATATGACGGGGAAAATGAAATTCGGATCGTCCGCACAAAACGCTTCGGCATTAAACCGATGTTCCCGGAAGACGCCTGTGTGCAGATGGAGCTTCTTGGACATGATTTCTTTGTATTTTCCAATGCGGAGACTGAGGAAGTGAATGTAGTATACAAGAGAAAGAACGGTACCTTCGGCCTGATCGAGCCGGAATTTTAGCAGACAGAATTGCCGCAGATAAATTGGACGAACTTTATTCTGGAGAGTCAGCTCTCCAGAATTTTTATATTGCCGTCTATCTCTGCAAAATAACAAGAGTCCCCCTCTGTAAGCTGTGCCCTTCCGCCGGTTCCCTCCACCAGTTCCGCCTTCAGGCCTTCCAATGCGCCGGCCGGCGCCAGACAGCTGAGTCTTACCTTGTCTGTGTATACAGAATCCAAAATCGGAATTTTATTTTCACCCAGAATGTACTGAATCTTGCCAAGAAATGTATAATCGGTCCCGATATCCAGCCTGATGCCTGCTGTTCTGACCGCCGTAACCGACGCCTCAAGTCCTGCCTTTACTGCTCCAGAATACGCCCGTACAAGCCCTCCCGTTCCCAGAAGTGTCCCGCCGAAATACCGGGTCACCACAACAGCTGTATTATGCAGCCCCTCTCCCAGAAGCACCTCCAGCATCGGCTTTCCAGCCGTGCCTCCCGGTTCTCCGTCGTCGCTGAATCTTGCCAGCTCGTTACGGTCTCCAATTACATAAGCAGAGCAGTTATGCCTTGCATCCCAGTATTTTTTCTTCATCTCTTCTATAAATGCCAGCGCCTCTTCCTCACTTGACACTGGACGTACCGTGGCTATAAACCGGGATTTTTTCTGGACAATTTCCCCTTGTCCGCCTGCATAAACGATTTTGCATTCTAACAGCATCATCTCATCCTCCCTCGTAACTCAATTATACATAATTTCTTAAGTTTTTCCTACATAAATATGAACTTTTCATTTTTTCCTTTATTTCAAACAGCAAGTTTGCTATAATGTCTGCATATGAAGGAGGCAGACATTCATGAACTATGGAAGAAGAAAAGCTTCAAAAAAGCAGAAAGAGATAACCTCCAAGAATGCTATGCAGGGAAAGCGTATTGGAGTCAGGCTCTTCAAGGCCTTTATACTTTTGATAATCGTCGGCTGTGTTTCTGTAGCGGCGGGCGGAATTATATTTATGAAGAAAATCATCGACGATTCACCAGATATTTCCCCGTCGGATGTACGGCCGAGCGGCTATACCACCTTCGTGTATGCCGATGACGGCGCCACGGAGATCGAGCGGTTTATTGCATCCGGCTCCAATCGTGTGTACAAATCGATCAACGAGATTCCTGAGAGTCTCCAGCATGCCTTTGTTGCCATAGAGGACGAGCGGTTCTATGATCACAAGGGTATCGACCCAAAGGGTATCTTAAGAGCGGCGCTTGTGGGAATCTCCCACGGAGGCCATTTTACAGAGGGTGCAAGTACGATCACCCAGCAGCTGATCAAGAACAATGTATTCCCGAACTTCGTATCGGAGAACACCTTCAGCGAAAAGGTAGAGCGTAAGCTTCAGGAGCAGTTCCTTGCTCTGGATATTGAGAAGCAGATGACCAAGGACGAGATTCTGGAAAGCTATATGAATACCATCAATCTTGGCCAGAATACGCTTGGCGTACAGGCCGCCGCAAAGCGCTATTTTAATAAGGATGTCTCTGAGCTGACGCTTTCCGAAAGCGCCGTAATTGCGGGAATTACTCAGAATCCTTCTGCATACAACCCGATTTCCTATCCGGAGGAAAATGCCAAACGGCGCTCCAAGGTTCTCGGCGATATGCTGAAGCAGGGATACATCGACCAGGCCGCCTATGACGAAGCTATGGCGGATGATGTATACGCAAGAATCCAGAGTGTGAATAATGAGATTGGACAGGATTCCCCTTACTCGTATTTTGTAGATGCATTATCCGAACAGGTCATTGATGATCTGATCACCCGTCTCGGCTACTCAGAATCGCAGGCCTACAATGCCCTTTACAGCGGCGGACTGAGCATATATTCCACACAGAATCTTGCCATGCAGCAGATCTGCGATGAGGAGATGAACAATCCGGAGAATTATCCATGGCTGACAGAGGTGGGTATCGGCTACGCCCTTACAGTCACCCGTGCGGACGGAACCATTGAAAATTACAGCTCCAGCCATCTGCGCCAGTATGCACTGGATGCCAGAGGGGACAAGCAGGGGCTCCTCTATTCCTCTGAGGACGAAGCCAGAGCATTCGTGGAGGAATGGAAATCCACCATTGCCAGAGAAGGCGATACCTATGTGGAGAACCTGACCCTGACCCCGCAGCCTCAGGCGGCGGTAACCCTTATGGATCAGACCAACGGACAGATCAAAGCTATCGTCGGAGGCAGGGGAGATAAGACTGCAAGCCAGAGCCTGAACCGTGCTTACAAAGGTTCCCCAAGACAGCCAGGCTCCTGCTTTAAGATTCTCTCAACCTATGCGCCTGCACTGGATGCATGCGGCAAGACACTGGCGACTATCATCCGTGATGAACCCTGGCATTATTCCAACGGTGCACCTTTGAAGAACGCATCCGGCGGTTATCTTGGCGACATCACCATGAGAAAGGCCATCGAGCAGTCTCAGAATGTCTGTGCCGTTAAGACAATCGGTGAAGTTACCCCGGCGCTGGGTTATCAATACGTACAGAATTTTGGACTTACCACACTGGAAGAGACTGATAAGGTAGAATCCATCGCTCTCGGCGGCCTGACTCAAGGCGTGTATAACTACCAGCTATGTGCCGCATTTGCTTCCATTGCAAACGGCGGCGTGTATAACACTCCTACACTGTATACCAAGATTCTTGATCATGACGGCAACGTGCTTCTGGAAGGCAATAAAGAAACCAAGACAGTTATCAAGGATTCCACTGCGGCTCTCCTTACCAGCGCAATGCAGGATGTTGTAACCAAGGGTACCGGACGGAATGCCCAGCTTGACAATATGCCGGTAGCCGGCAAGACCGGAACCACCGACCACGATCAGGATCTTTGGTTCTGCGCATTTACACCTTATTATACCTGTGCCGTATGGGGCGGTTACGATGAGAATAAATCTCTGACCAGCATTGACACACAGTATCGTTTCCGAATCTGGAGAGGCATAATGAGCCGGATCCATGCGAATCTAGAGTACAAGGATTTCAGTATGCCGGCTTCTGTAGAGCGGAAAACAGTCTGCTCGTTGACCGGATGCCTTGCAAGAGCAGGCTCCTGTCCGGCAGTTACGGAATTCTTTGCTGCGGGAAGTGTACCGGATGAGGTATGCCCCGGACATGCAGGCTACGACGATGGCAGTGGCGGCGATGGCGGCGACACTGGTAATGAAGGCGGAGGCACCGGCAATGAAGGCGGAGGCACCGGCAATGAAGGCGGAGGTAACGAGGGCGGAGGCACTACTCCGGTTGATCCCAATCCTCCGGTTGATCCTGATCCTCCGGTGGTTGATCCTGATCCTCCGGTGGTTGATCCTGATCCTCCGGTGGTTGATCCTGATCCAGGCGTTACGTAACAGCCATTTTACAAATTTAGATACAAGCAGATTAAAAAGGCGTGATTCCTATGATAGGTTTCACGCCTTTCTAATCCTGCCCTCAGTGTACAAGGTAATATCCTAAGAAAGAATCAATCTTGCCGCGCCGCAGATTCCAGCATCATTACCGAGCTCTGCCAGCACAAATCTGGTCTTCTTATCTGCAAAAAACGCTCTCTTCTTAAACGGCTTCTCAATAAAAGGAAGCAGAACCTCTCCGGCCTTGGATACGCCTCCCCCGATCACGATCACAGCAGGGTTCACGATCACAGCCAGGTTCGCCATCGCTTCGCCCAGATACACGCCAAATTCCTCTGCAATCTCGATTGCCACAATATCCCCTGCCTTCACTGCATCAAAGACTGTCTTTGCACTCGGTCTGGTACCACGCAGAACCGTTTCCGCATCATCTGCCTCAAGTCTTTTTCTGGCAAGCCTGGCAATCCCCGTTGCCGATGCATACTGCTCCAGACATCCATGCAGTCCGCAGCCGCAGGTCTCTACCTCGTCCCGCTTCACACACATGTGGCCAATCTCGCCGCCTGCGCCGGTCTCTCCCACAAGCATACTGCCGTCAATGACGATTCCGCCTCCCACACCGGTTCCCAGCGTAACCATCACCACATTCTTCTCGCCTCTTCCTGCGCCGAGCCACATCTCTCCCATGGCCGCCACATTTGCATCATTGCCCGCCTCTACCCGGATTCCGCCGAGGAGGCACTGAAGCTCTGCCTTTACTGCCTTATAACCCCAGCCTAAGTTTGCCGTACTCTGCACGACTCCCTCTGCATCAACAGGCGCCGGGATTCCCACTCCGACCCCCTGTACTTCCTCATCTGAAATGTTTCTCTCCTCTATTTTTTTCAATATAGAATCCGCAGCATCCGGAAGGATTGCCTCTCCCTCATTTTCCGTGCGGGTAGGGATTTCCCATTTATCCAGAATATCTCCCTCTGTGGAAAATAATCCCATCTTCACCGTTGTTCCGCCAATATCCACGCCAAAACAATACCTCATGCTTCCCTCTCCTATCTTTTCGTTATTCTATCTCTATTTATGAATTCTTCGTAAGGTTTTCCTGTACCCGTTTATACAGCTCCTGTGCCGCATTATACCCCATCTTCTTCTGCCTGTAGTTGATCGCCGCCGTCTCAACAATGATCGCCAGATTACGGCCCGCCCGGATCGGAAGCTGATGGCACACCACTTTATTTCCAAGAAACTCCGTGTATTCTTCCTCCAGTCCCAGACGCTCGTATGCCTTTTCACGGCTCCAGTCCTCCAGACGGATGACCAGATCAATATTCTGAGTTTCGCGGACGCTGAGTACACCGAACAGCATCTTCACATCCATAATGCCGATGCCCCTAAGCTCAATAAAATGTCTGGTAATATCCGGCGCCATTCCGACCAGCGTCTCGTTGCTGACCTTATGGATCTCCACCACATCATCACTGACCAGACGATGTCCTCTCTTAATAAGCTCCAGCGCCGACTCGCTCTTGCCGATGCCGCTCTCTCCGGTGATCAGCACGCCAACGCCGTATACATCCACCAGAACCCCGTGAATGGAAATGCATGGAGCAAACTGTACATTCAGCCAGCGGATCAGTTCTGCCGAAAATGCAGAGGTTGTCTGCTCTGTTAAAAATACAGGTATCTGCGCCTCCGTTGCCTTCTCCAGAAGCATCGGCTCCGGCTGCAGGTTACGGCAGAAGATCAGACAGGGAATCTGGCAGGCAAGCAGCTTGTCATAGATTTCCGCTTTTTTATCCTTATCCATCGTTTCCAAAAAAGTATATTCCACGTATCCGATAATCTGGACACGTTCGCTGTCAAAGTGTTCAAAATATCCCGTCAGCTGCAGTGCGGGACGGTTCACATCCGAGTCAGTCAGATATTTGTCCGTCAATGCAACGTCCGGTGTCAGATTCTTCAAGTCCATCTTCTCCACAAGCTTGGACATTTCTAATTTTGACATTGGCAAGTTTCCTCCCGTTTTTATTCTAAAATTCTATCTGCAGGCAGTCAGCTTTTTTCCTATAAATCTGCGCCCGCTGTTATATTTTTATTATATCATATTTCCTAGGCCTTTAGTAGTGTGATAACTATACCTTATTGGTCATTTAGAATATAAAAGGTACACTCCTGACAGCTAAGAATGAAAAAATTTGTACACCGCTTCGGCTGACGCTTCATTCATGGAGGGCAGTGCTTTCAGCTCGCCAATCTCCGCCTTCCTTATTTCCTCCAGATTGGCAAAGGAACGCATCAGATCCTTTCTTCTTGCCGGCCCGATTCCCGGAATATCATCTAATATAGAACGTACCTGCCCCTGGCTCCTGAGCTTTCTGTGGTACTCAATAGCAAATCGGTGCGCCTCATCCTGAATTCTGGTGATCAGCTTAAAGCCTTCCGAATCCTTATCTATGGAAATCTCCGTATTGTTAAAATACAGCCCCCGGGTCCGGTGATTATCGTCCTTCACCATTCCGCAGACCGGAATGTTCAGATGAAGCTTCCTAAGCACCTCCAGTGCAATATTCACCTGTCCTCTTCCGCCGTCCATCATCAGAAGGTCCGGAAAGCGGGTAAAGCTGCTCCGTTCGTTCCCCTCTTCCATTTCCCTCTTTCCGTGTTCGAATCTCCGGGTCAGCACCTCCTCCATGCTGGCATAATCATCCGGCCCCTGTACGCTTTTGATCCGGAATTTCCGATAATCATTCCGCTTCGGCCTGCCTCTCTCATACACTACCATGGAACCTACGGAAGCATATCCGCTGATATTGGAAATATCATACGCCTCCATCCGCACAATGCCTGTGAGTCCCAGAAGCTTTTCCAGCTCCTTTACCGCCCCGATGGTTCTTCCTTCCTCACGCTTCAGCCTTTCTTTGTCTCTGGACAATACCAGCTCTGCATTCTTCATAGCCAGCGCCGCCAGCTTTTCCTTCGCCCCCTTCTTCGGCACCCGGAAATGGACTCTCCGGCCCCGCTTCTGCGTCAGCCATTCCTCCAATAGGGCCGCATCCGCAATTTCCTCCGGGAGCATAAGTTCTGCCGGGATATAGGGCGTTCCCGCGTAAAACTGCTTAATAAAGCTGGACAAAATCTCTTCCTCTGTCTCATCTCCCGTAAGCTTCAAATAAAAATGGTCTCTTCCTATCAGCCTTCCGCCCCGGACAAAAAATATCTGGACCACCGCGTCCTCATTCTCCGACGCCACAGCCAGAATATCCCGTTCCTCGCCCGCAGTATCCGTTATCTTCTGCTTCTGGGCAGTCTTCTTCACACTCTCGATCAAGTCCCTGTATTCCACTGCCTTCTCAAATTCCAGAGCCTCCGATGCTTCCAGCATTCTCTGCTCCAGCTCCTTCGTGATCAGCTCGTAATTTCCATTTAGGAAATGCAGCGCCTGAGCAATGGATTTCTCATACTCCTCCTGGCTGATATAACCCTGGCAGGGCGCGTTACACTGATGGATATGATAATTCAGACAGGGCCTCTCCAGTCCGATATCCCTCGGAAGCTTCCGGTTACAGCTCCGTATCTTATAAAGCCTGCGCAGAAGCTCTATAGTATCCTTCACCGCCCCCACGCTGGTATAAGGGCCGAAATATTTCGCCTTATCCTTGTGCATCTGTCTCGCCAGCATCACTCTGGGAAAGGACTCATTTACCGTCACTTTGATAAATGGATAGCTCTTATCATCCATCAGCATGGTATTGTATTTCGGGCGGTGCTCCTTGATCAGATTACACTCCAGGACCAGCGCCTCCAGCTCCGAATCCGTAATAATATACTCAAACCGCGCAATATGCGTAACCATCTGCTCAATCTTCGGTCCCTTGTTCCTGCTGCTCTGAAAATACTGCCTGACCCGGTTTTTCAGGCTTATGGCCTTCCCCACATAGATAATCTCGTCTTTCTCATCATGCATCAGATAAACACCGGGCTTCGCCGGCAGCTTTTTCAATTCCTCCTGTATATCAAACATAAGCTTCCCTCATTTCCAAAATCTATTATAACAGACTTTTTTCCAGCCGAAAAGGGAGAAAGCTTAAAGCTCTCTCCCTCCTTTTCCATTCTTACTGAGCATATGCCGTATAACTGCTACTTCTCTAAGCTTACAGTTGGTTTTTCTTCTTCATCAGCCGCTTCCTTCTCTTCCGGCTCCTCCGGCAGCGGACTCATGGCAATCCTCTCCTCCGTCTTCTTCGGAGCATCCGGGTCGATTCCTTCTACTTCATGGAAAATCTTCATAAATTCCTTACCGGTAATGGTCTCCTTCTCGATCAGGAATGCCGCGATCTTATCCAGAGACCGACGGTGCTCGCCAAGCAGCTTCTTTGCCTCCTCATATGCTTTTTTCAGCATATCCATAACTTCCTGATCGATCTCCGCCGCTGTAGCCTCGCCGCAGTTCTTCACAGCCCTTCCATCCAGATACTTGTTCTGAATAGACTCCAGACCGATCAGGCCGAACTTCTCACTCATACCATATTGCGTGATCATAGCCCTTGCAGTTTTCGTTGCCTTCTCAATATCGTTAGAAGCCCCGGTAGTAACGGTGTCAAATACAATCTCCTCCGCCGCGCGGCCCGCCAGCATGCTTACCAGCATGGCCTCCAGCTCCTTCTTGGTATTCAGGAACTTCTCCTCCTCCGGCGTCTGCATCACATATCCAAGGGCGCCCATGGTTCTTGGCACTATGGTAATCTTCTGAACCGGTTCTGCGTCCTTCTGAAGTGCGCTCACCAGAGCATGTCCCACCTCATGATAAGATACGATCCTGCGCTCCTCCTGGCTCATGATGCGGTCCTTCTTCTCCTTGCCCACAAGCACCACTTCCACCGCCTCGAATAAATCACTCTGGCATACCGCATTTCTGCCATGCTTCACGGCGGTAATCGCCGCCTCATTGATCATGTTGGCAAGATCTGAGCCTACCGCACCGGAGGTTGCCAGCGCGATCGCCTCCAGATCCACAGTCTCATCCATGCGCACGCTCTTAGAATGCACCTTCAGCACATCCACACGTCCCTTCAGGTCAGGACGTTCCACAATGATCCTCCGGTCAAACCGCCCCGGCCTAAGGAGCGCCGGATCAAGTATCTCCGGACGGTTCGTGGCCGCCAGCACCAGAAGCCCCTTGTTCGTGTCAAAGCCGTCCATCTCCGCCAGAAGCTGATTTAAGGTCTGCTCACGTTCATCATTGCCGCCAAGCTGGTTATCCCTGCTCTTTCCAATGGCATCAATCTCATCAATAAAGATAATACAAGGCGCAATCTTCTGTGCCTCTTTGAACAGATCCCTCACTCTGGACGCTCCCACGCCCACATACATCTCTACAAAGGCAGAGCCTGACAGCGAGAAAAACGGAACTTTCGCTTCTCCGGCAACCGCCTTGGCAAGAAGCGTCTTACCGGTTCCCGGAGGTCCTACAAGAAGCGCTCCCTTAGGAAGCTTCGCACCCACGCCGGTATATTTGCCAGGATTGTGCAGGAAATCCACAACCTCCTGCAGCGACTCCTTCGCTTCATCCTGTCCCGCCACATCCTTAAATGTAACACCCGTTTCCTTCTCCACATACATCTTGGCGTTGCTCTTGCCGATCCCCATCGGCCCGCCGCCCTTGGTCATATGCTTAAATGACCAGTAAAACATTCCTATGATCAGCACGATCGGCAGAAAGGTAAGCACAATATTCATCACGACCATAGAGGTCGTATCCGGAATCTCCTGCCCATACTTAATCCCGGACTTGTACAGACGCTCAGACAGATTATCTTCCCGCATCACGCCGGTAAAATACTCCCTGCCGGCCCGTTCTCCCTCTTCCTTCTTTGCTGTAATAGAAATACGGTCGCTTGAAATGACAACCTCCTCTACCTTATGCTGTTCTATCATCTTCAGGAACTGATCGTAGGTTATCTCTTCTGCCGTTCCATTCTTCTGAAACTGATACAACGTCAACACCAGAAATGTAGTGATCACCGCAGTAAGAATAACAAAGGAAAGACCCTGTTTATTATTCTTGTTCTTATTATCATTCTGGTTGTTTCTATTTTGATTGTTTCTATTGTTCTGGTTATCCATAACAGTCCTCCTGTGTCTATCAGTTCTTATTATAGTTATCCCTAGATTTAAAATCAACAAAAACAGGCAAAAACATTATGAAAAGATTGTAAACTGGCCGCATTCTGTAGTATACTAAATATAATATTTTTTATTAGAAAAGTGCGCACAGAAAGCGTACTTTCTTTCATGGGGAGCACATTTTCCCCGTTTCCACTTTAAACAGTCGTAGTTCATAATAATCAGAGAATGAGGGATACACAAATGAAAATAGGATTTGACAACAACAAATATCTTACCATGCAGTCTGCTCATATCCGGGAGCGTATCAGCCAGTTTGACAACAAACTGTATCTGGAATTTGGCGGCAAATTATTTGACGATTATCATGCTTCCAGAGTACTTCCTGGATTCCGTCCGGACAGTAAGCTCCGGATGCTGAAGGAGCTTGCCGATCAGGCGGAGGTTATCATTGCCATCAGTGCGAAGGATATAGAAAAGAATAAAATACGGGGCGACCTTGGGATCACATACGATTCCGACGTACTCCGCCTGAGGGATGCCTACATGAATTCCGGGCTGTATGTGGGAAGCGTTGTCATTACCCAGTACGCAGGGCAGTCTGCCGCCGATCTGTTCAAGACCAGACTGGAGCGCCTCGGCATCAAGGTATATATCCATTACCTGATTCCCGGATATCCGGCAAATGTCCCGCTGATCGTCAGCGATGATGGCTACGGAAAGAACGATTACATCGAGACCTCAAGACCTCTGGTAGTTGTCACCGCCCCCGGCCCCGGAAGCGGCAAGATGGCCGCATGCCTTTCCCAGCTCTACCACGAGCACAGGATGGGAGTCCGGGCAGGCTATGCCAAGTTCGAAACATTTCCCATCTGGAACATTCCATTAAAGCACCCGGTAAATCTTGCCTATGAAGCGGCAACTGCAGATTTGAATGATGTAAATATGATCGATCCCTTCCATCTGGAAGCATACGGAGAAACTACGGTAAATTACAACCGGGACGTAGAGATTTTCCCGGTACTTGCCGCCACCTTTGAGCGCATTTACGGCGAAAGCCCTTATAAATCCCCCACCGATATGGGGGTCAATATGGCAGGCTGCTGTATCTGTGATGATGATGCCTGCAGGGAGGCTTCCCGCCAGGAGATTCTCCGCAGATACTATGAATCCCTGCGCCGGCTTCTCATTGGCGCGTGCAGCGATAATGAAGTCTCTAAGATTGAGATATTGATGAATCAGGCAGGAGTCACCGTACATGACCGCCCTGTTGTAGATGCGGCGCTTTCCAAGGCTGAGGCAACCGGCGCCCCGGCCGCTGCCTTAGAGCTTCCGGACGGACAGATCGTAACCGGCAAAACCACCCACCTGCTGGGCGCCTCTGCCGCACTTCTTCTGAATGCATTAAAGGCTCTGGCGGGCATTGACCATGAGAGAAAGGTCATCTCTCCGGAAGCCATCGAGCCGATCCAGAAGCTTAAGGTAAAGTATCTGGGAAGCAGAAATCCAAGGCTCCATACCGACGAGGTGCTGATTGCACTGTCCGTCAGCGCCGCAACGGATCCGTACGCCCAGCTCGCCCTTGACCAGCTTCCCAAGCTGAAGGGCTGTCAGGCTCATACCTCTGTTATGCTCAGCTCCGTAGATATCATGCAGTTTAAGAAGCTGTCCATTCAGGCAACCTATGAGGCCAAATACGAAAAGAAGCCCGACTTTGCAGATGAGGCCGGCGAATAAACTGCGCCCGTCCGCTCATTATATCACTCTGGATAATAATATTAATTTTCAAAGTGACGAATCTCTCACAAAAAAGTCACGAAAATGTAAGTGTAAAACTCTATGCTATGAGTATATTCAAGAAAAGGAGGCTCATATCATGGAGTTTTTAAAAGTCAAAAACCTACACAGCCTTTACGGCAGGAACGAAAGGCAGGTGCGGCATTCATGAACGTTTTCCATAAAATTGCCCTACAGGGTCTGAAGAAGAATCGTATACGGACTCTTGTAACAATCATCGGCGTAATACTTTCTACGGTTATGATCACAGGCGTCACCATTTTCGGCGTTTCGCTGTTAGACTATATGGGAAGAAGCGCAGGAAAGAGATACGGGAGCTGGAACGCGGCATTCTTAAATGCTGACAGCTCTTTCATACAGGAAAGAATAAAAGATAAAGAAGTCTCTGACACAGCGGCCTTTGAAAATATCGGCTATGCGAGGCTGGAGGGCGGCGGCACCCCAGATAAGCCTTATCTGTTTATTGCCGGATTTGATGCGGAAACCTTTGATGCCCTCCCAACAACCCTGATCTCAGGAAGGCTCCCGGAAAATGACAGCGAAGTCCTTATTTCTGCAAAGGTAATGACGGACGGCGGTGTTTCCTATCAGCCGGGAGATACCATTTCCCTGTCTGTGGGAAGCCGTATCAAGGAAAACAAAGAACTTACTCAGGCGGCGCCCTACAGCGCAGAAGAAACCTTTGTACCGCAGGAGCAAAAGACCTACACTGTGGCCGGTATCTGCCGGACGCCGGTATTTGAGCCGGACGAAGCCCCGGGATATACCCTGATTACCAGAAGCAGCCATGCCACGGACAGCTTCAGAAGCCGCAGCCTATTTGTCACACTTCATAATCCCCGCAGGGTTTATTCCTATGTGGAACAGACAGAAAACGGCCATGCCTATATCCTGAATTACAATTTGCTGCGTAATATGGGCATTTCAAACAAGCCCGCCGACAGGGTGTTGATGACTTTTTTATACGCCTTCGGCGGAATCGTACTTGCCATTATTATGACCGGCTCAATTTTCCTGATCTACAATTCCTTCAACATTTCCTTAAACGAGCGGATACGGGAAATCGGTGTACTTGCCTCAATCGGCGCCACAGCAAAGCAGTTAAAAAACTCCGTTCGGTTTGAAGGCCTCTGTATCGGAGCGATCGGGATCCCAGCCGGCATCCTGACAGGCCTGGCAGGCATCAGAGCTGTATTATCTGCTGTTTCCAGTAATTTTACAGCTGTTTTAAACAGTGACATACCGCTGACTATGAAAGTATCTGCTCCCGTGATCGCCGGTACAGCCATCCTAAGCCTGGTTACCATTCTAATCTCTGCCCGGATACCTGCAGGAAAAGCAGTCAGAATGCCGATCATGGAATGCATCCGGCAGACCAACGAAATCAAAACAGATGCCAAGGCTCTGAAAATATCCCGTAAAAAGCAGCGCATATACGGTCTGGAGGGGACTCTCGCACTGAAGAATTTTAAAAGGAACAAAAAGCGTTACCGCAGTATCGTACTGTCGCTTGTTTTAAGCATCGTGCTGTTTGTATCAACCAATGCTTTGATTTCCTCTTTGCAGCAGACGGCAGACGGCTTCCGGATCGTCTCTGATTTTGATATTGGTTTCAGTACACGGGATATGGAGGATGATGATCTGATCCGGCTTTATGACAAGCTGAAAAATGCCGAAGGCGTCCGGCAGAGCTCCTGCCGTGCCGCAATCCGGTATTCCTGCACCGTTCCGTCAGACCGGCTCTCAGACGCATACTGGGAAGCTGCGGGAGAACAAAGCAAAAACGCTGAACATACTCTCAGCATGGAGGTCCATTTCTTTGACGACGCATTTTACCAGAAGCTGCTTTCGGACTTTGGCCTGCCGTTTGAGGAATATTCCGGACAGAGCGGCCGGCTTCCGGCTGTTGCCAAACTAAACAGCGATGAGGCAGACGGGGTTACAGACCTTGCAGATATCTTTACGGACACTTCCATAGACTGCACCCTTACCCCAGGACTGACTGATTACACGAATGCACTTTCGGGACAGGATCTCAGCATAACTCCTCTGGAAATCGTACCGCCGGACATTCCGCCGGTACTGGAAGAAACGGATACTCCGGAAATCCTTCCCTATACTTTTGAAATACTTGCTCCCTGGTCAATGAAGGAGCTCCTTGCACCCTCCGGACTGCCTGTGGATCTCCGCATCAAAGGATTATGCTTCGACTCGGATAATCCATCCCAAACGGAGCGTGCAATGCGTGATATCGTTACGAAGGAAGGAATTAACTCCTATCTCCTGCTGAACTGCGCAGAAGCCTATGAGCAGTATCAGAATTATATTTTTATAGCTAATATATTTTCCTATATCTTTGTCATACTCATCTCGCTGATTGCGACCGCCAATGTATTTAATACGATTTCTACCAACATCCGCCTTCGGAAAAGAGAACTGGCAATGCTGCGCTCTGTCGGAATGTCGGATAAGGATTTCAACAAAATGATGCGCTTTGAGTGTGCACTCTATGGCACAAAAGCTCTGGCCATTGGAATCCCGCTGTCATTAGCCGCTTCTGTGCTGATCGTAAAAGAGATGATGACAGCTGACGCAAGATTTATTCTGCCCTGGGCCAGTATCGGGATCAGTGCACTGAGTGTATTTCTGATCATATTTATCACCATGATGTATGCGGTAAGTAAGATTAAGAAAGAAAATATTATAGACGCATTAAGAGATGAAATGACTTAAAAGAGAGGCTCTTTACAGGCTCGTTCAAATTATATTCTGTGTGTATGGGCGGCTTTGACGGCAGGGACGCCCATACTGGCAGAATATTTTCACAACGCAGTTTTCGTCCCATGCAGAACTGCGCTTTTGTTTGTTATGCTAATGCGGTCTTCTATGCTAGAACAAGAATTCACTCATAACATAATTACTCACGTCGATCCCCCGTTCTGTTAAAAACAGCCTATTCTTTTTTTCGTCCAGCAGGCTTTGTTTTTTCATTTTTGCGATTACATTTTTATAGACGCTCTCCATCTCTTCTCCGAAAATTCTATGGAAATCGGCTCGTGATACTCCTTCCATTTTCCGCAGTCCGAGGAACATAAATTCTTCTATCTCCTCCTGTCTGGTTAATGTTACTGGCTCTTCTCCTTCCTTCCATCTTTGATGATTCATAAAAGATGAGGCGCCTGTGCCGATCCCGAGATACTCGGTACGGTTCCAATAGCCTAAGTTATGCCGGCATTCAAATCCCGGCTCTGCATAGTTGGATATCTCGTATCTGTGATAGCCGTAAGACTCCAGAATTTCCTTTGTGCAGACATACATTTCCCGCTCCGTATCCTCATCCGGCAGCTCGTCCACGTGCTTCCCCTTTCTATACCTCTCATAAAAGGGAGTTCCCTCTTCGATGATCAGGCTGTATGCGGAGATATGCTCCGGCTCAAGCTCTGCTATGAGCTTTAAGCTTCGTTCATAGCTTTCCAGGGTCTGACAGGGAATTCCCGACATTAGGTCAATATTGATATTCTGGAATCCTGCCTGACGTGCCGTCTGATAGGAAGCTAAGAAATCCCCATAGGTATGGATACGCCCCAGCTTCTTTAACTCCTCATGCTCTGCCGACTGCAGGCCGATGCTTAAACGGTTGACTCCTAATCTCCGATACACAAGGAGTTTCTCCTTCGTAACCGTCCCGGGATTCATCTCCATCGTAATCTCTGCATCCGCATCTACCCGAAAGGTATCATAAACCGCTCCAAAAATACGCTCTATCTGGCCGGATTCCAGAATGGAAGGGGTTCCTCCGCCCACAAAAATACTGATAACACGATAAGCCCTTATGGACTCTGCATAAGCGCGGATTCGTCCACAAAGGCTCTCTACATAACTCTGCCGCTCCTGCTCACCGGCCGGAGCAGACAGAAAATCACAATAATTACATTTTTTCACACAGAATGGTATATGAATATATAATTCCAAATCTTTCATTCTATTAAATGCTCTGCCCGCTCTTTTCTCCTTACTTATCATCCAGCTTTAGCACGCTCATAAATGCCTGCTGCGGAATCTCGACATTCCCCACCTGACGCATACGCTTCTTTCCTTCCTTCTGCTTCTCCAGAAGCTTTCTCTTTCGGGAAATATCACCGCCGTAGCACTTGGCAAGCACATCCTTGCGCATAGCCTTGACAGTCTCTCTTGCGATAATCTTGCTGCCAACTGCCGCCTGGATCGGGATCTCAAACAGATGCCTCGGAATCTCATCCTTTAGCTTTTCGCACATCTTCCTTCCCCGCTCATAGGCATTTCCTGCAAAAACGATGAACGAAAGCGCATCCACCTCTTCCTTATTAATAAGGATATCCAGTTTCACAAGCTCAGACTGCTGATAGCCGAGTATCTCATAATCAAAGGACGCATAGCCCCGGGAACGGGATTTTAACGCGTCAAAGAAATCATAGATGATCTCATTCAGCGGCAGATGATACCGGAGCACGGCTCTGGTCTCTTCGATATACTCCATTCCCTGATAAATGCCTCTCCGCTCCTGGCACAGATCCATGATCGCCCCGATAAATTCCGATGTGACCATGATCTCTGCCTTTACCATCGGCTCCTCCATATAATCAATCTCTGACGGATCCGGCAGATTCGACGGATTGGTCAGCTCGATCACTTCACCGTTTGTCTTGTGTACCTTATAGATAACGCTGGGCGCAGTGGTAACCAGATCCAGATTATACTCCCGCTCCAGACGCTCCTGAATGATCTCCAAATGGAGCAGTCCTAAGAAGCCGCACCGGAATCCAAAGCCAAGTGCGATCGAGGTCTCCGGCTCAAACTGCAGGGAGGCATCATTTAGTTGCAGCTTCTCCAATGCATCCCGAAGATCCGGATATTTTGCCCCGTCCGCCGGATACATCCCGCAGTACACCATCGGATTCACCTTTTTATATCCCGGAAGAGGCTCTGCACAAGGGTCTGCCGCATTGGTGATCGTATCGCCCACACGGGTATCCTTCACATTCTTCAGACTGGCTGTGATATAGCCGACCATGCCGGCGCTCAGCTCCTCACAGGAGACAAACTGCCCGGCGCCAAAGTATCCCACTTCTACCACTTCTGCCGTTGCGCCGGTAGCCATCATACGGATCGGCGTTCCTTTCTTTACGGTTCCCTCCATCATACGGCAGAATACAATGACGCCCTTGTAGGAATCATATACCGAATCAAAAATCAATGCCTGAAGCGGCGCCCCGGCATCCCCGGAGGGCGCCGGTATCTTTTCAATAATCTGCTCCAGCACCTCTTCCACGTTTAATCCTGTCTTAGCAGAAATCAACGGCGCATCGGCCGCCTCAATCCCGATCACATCTTCAATCTCTTCAATGACCCGCTCCGGCTCCGCGCTGGGAAGGTCTACCTTATTGATCACAGGCATCACATCCAGATCATGATCCAAGGCCAGATACACATTCGCCAGCGTCTGAGCCTCCACGCCCTGAGCCGCATCCACCACCAGAATCGCTCCGTCACAGGCCGCCAGGCTTCTGGAAACCTCATAATTAAAGTCCACATGTCCCGGCGTATCAATCAGGTTAAATATATATTCTTCTCCATTCTCCGCCTTATATACAATACGGACCGCCTGGGATTTGATCGTAATTCCCCGCTCCCGCTCCAGCTCCATATTATCGAGCACCTGCGACTGCATCTCCCTGCTGGTGAGAAGTCCTGTCATCTCAATGATACGATCCGCCAGGGTAGATTTTCCATGATCGATATGTGCTATAATACAAAAATTGCGAATCTTATTCTGCTCTATTCCTGCCATACTCTCATTTCTTCCTTCCATATATGATCTTCTATTATTACCGTTCTTTGCCGCCTCTGGCCGCAGTTGACACAAGAAACAGTTCCACGCCCATCACCTTGTTCAGCTGCCCGGTCTTGATATCAGCCTCAATCTGTATGCCCTCTTCCAAAATGGCCAGGAGCTCGCTTCTTCGGAAATTCCTGCACTGGCGCATACACTTTTCCGCCACAAAGGGATGCATCGGCTTATCATCCGCATCCGCCATGATCTCCTTCTTTCCCTTTCCAAGCTTCATAAGCTCCTGCACATTTAACAGAAGACGGAACTGTCTGGTCAGCATGCTTAAGATTCCCAGAGGCTCCTCCCGCAGCGCCAAAAGCTCATAATAATAATCCAATGCCTTTTTCTTATCCTGTGCGGCAGCCGCATCTACCATTTGAAAAATATGATTTATAATCTGCATCGTACAGACAGCGTCCACATCCTCCATGGTAATCTCGTCTTTCCCAATGGTATAGCAGAACAGCTTTTCCATCTCTTTATCCAGAGTTTCCATATCCATACCTGCTTTTAGAAGAATATGCCGGAATGTGTCCTGCTTGATCTTCTTCCCTTCCTTCTTGATTTTCCCAAGAAGCCAGGGACTTACCGCCTGCTCCTTCTGAGCGCCGAATTCTACAATACGCCCTTTCTTTTCCTTTACCGCCTTATACAGCTTCCCCCGCTTGTCCACTTCCTTCTCTATAAATAGAAAGCATGCTGCCGGAGACATCGTCTTTATATAATCTGCAAGCTCCGGCGCCGCCGCTTTAAACAGTCCGGAATTTTCAATTACGATCAGCCTTCTCTCTGCAAAAAACGGCATCGTCTCTGCCAGATCAATAATTTCCGGCACCGGAATCCCTCTGCCTTCATAATAGGCATAGTTCACCGTATCTTCCTCGGGAAGCATGGCCTTCGTAAGCTTCTGTTTGTACTGCCTTTTTAAATAGTCCTCCTCGCCGTACAGCAGATATATATTTTTAAATTGTCCCTTTTCTATATCTTCATTTAAGCTTTTCATAAGACCTATTATACTGGATAATCTTCAAATTTGCCACATCTTTTCCATATGCTTTCAGGATTACCGCTCCCGACTCTGCAGTGTTAAAAACTACCGTACCTGTTTTCTCCAGCTTTTCCAGTGTTTCTTCGTGTGGATGGCCGTATCTGTTGTCTCTTCCCGCCGATATCACCGCAAGCCTTGGATGTACTATCTCCAGAAATTCCTCGCAGGTAGAATTCTTAGATCCGTGATGGGCTGTTTTCAGCACTTCGTATTCTTTTTCCAGCACTGCCGTCAGCAGTTCCTCTCCTTCCCCCTCCACATCTCCGGTAAACAACATGTCCAGCTCACCATAGCATCCCTCCAGCACCAATGAAGCCGCATTACCTGTCTCTGCAAGCGTTTCCCCGTCCGGAGCCAAACATCTGATAATAAGTTTTTTCCCCTCAACTGTCTGCCCGGGACTCATCACAACCGTCCGGGATCCCTGCTCCTGTGCCAAAACGCAAAGCTCCGTTAGTTTCTCATCCCATACTGTCTGCTCAGGGAATATCACGCAGGAAATCTTCACTCCTATATTCTGCCTTTCCAACAGTTCCTCCAGACCGCTGATATGGTCGCTGTCCCCATGGGTAACAAAGGCGTAGTCAATTTCCGATACCCCTCTCGCTTTCAAAAACGGCACTATCCGGTATTTCCCAAGCTTAGACACATCGCTGCTCCCCCCCCATCAATCAGACAGGTCATGGCTAATTAGAGGTAATCAAAAGAGGAAAGGAAAAGCACAATCCAGACGGAACCGGCGATACTGTCAAGAAATATTTGTGAGTTAGCAAGAATCCTGATATAATGGGTATAAACGCCCATCCGGGGCAGAAAGGCAGGGAGA
>Ga0137306_100320_pt1 | contig 72650 bp, 62 predicted proteins | sample Inofroosms_March_FD_97187 | JGI IMG/M metagenome (GOLD analysis project Ga0137306, IMG submission 97187) | Mouse cecal microbial communities from Vienna, Austria - N-Acetylneuraminic and N-Acetylglucosamine D2O microcosms_March | ecosystem: Host-associated > Mammals > Digestive system > Large... | reverse complement strand
TCTTCAATAACGGCTTAAGATAGTTCTTTTTAAAGTCACGTACTGAGCAGAAGAATTCCTGCTCTGATCTCGAAAATGAGTTGGATCCTGCTTTTTCCGCAAGTAACTCCATCGTACAGATCAGGTCAGCCGCTTGAAACAATTTATAATCTACAGGCTTCACTTTTCGGAACTCTACATGGGCATAAAGCGTATTAAAAACAGAAGTCAAAATTTTGGTAAGTTCTATCTGTCCATTGTCGTAATAGATGATAATGCAGTTAAACTGTTCCCAAAAATTTTGATGTTCCTTAAGTATTCCTGCAATCGCTTTTGATATTCTCGCCGTTAACGTAATTACATCCGAACATTCATCTTTTCTTATTTTTGCACAAACATAATGGAAATCCAATTTACGTGCAAAATTAAATAACGCATTAAAAAGTCGTTTTCGTTCTTCTATAAGGTCATTGGCATAAACGGATTCCCTGCGGATCAGTGGCCCCGTATGGATAGCGTGCTGCCTATATCCAATGTTTGTCAAATGACTCTCCAAATCATCAATATTTTTGCTAATATCCACATCCTGATTATGTAAAACCATTGCAACCAGATAAAATGGCGCATGAAAATCATATGGCCCAAAATCGCCCGATTCATCTATAAAAACACTTAAAATCTTTTCAGCCATAGATTACTTCCTTCATCCCTCTCAGATTTCCCTAACAAAAATAGCGGGGAAATTCCCCGCCGTTCGGTGGACCAGGGTCTTTCGACCAGCCCAATCAGTGATATCACTGACTTATTTATATGCTTATATTAACGGAAATATACATCACTGTCAATGATGTTCAGAAAAATTTTATTTTAACTTCGCGTACTATTTTTTATAATAGTTATTTTCAAAATAGCACACCGACATAATTCTTTCCCCATTCCTGCATCAAGATTTGACCGCTTCTTATAGTTTTGACAGCAGTAAATCTTAGCTTTTATATTCTTTCAGTTGTAATATTCCAAGTTCATTTTAGAGACACATAAAATTATAATTTTACATGATCATCCACTTCCCATTCTGACTGGTTCCTTCTCTTTTGATTACCCCCAGCTAACCGCATTTGTAGTGTCAGCCATCAGACTTTTAATAGTAATGTAGTAAGCGCCTTTTCACTCCGCAAAATCATTGGATTTACAGGCTTTCTCAGGCTTCTTCAAGATATTGCCGTGGCAGACCAGAAAAATGACCGGCTTTTCCGGATCATAAGGCTTCCTATAAAAGCGGACTGCGCTCTTTCACACAAAACACGCTGAGTCTGTGCAATGCCCGCGTACATGCGACATAAAGCAGATTTTTATCGTCCTCATCGTAATAATTGCCGCTATCCGCGTCGCAGAGGATGACCGCATCAAATTCAAGTCCTTTCGCCATATAAATCGGGATCAGGAACACGCCCTGCAAGTCCGGCACACTGCCGCTTCTGACAAGCCGGACGTCAGTCACGGGTTTTAGTTTTTGGTATAGTCCGGCAGCCCTTGCCTCCGTTTTACAAAGTAAACCGACCGAACCGTAACCATGCTCCCTGCATATTTCGATCTCTTCCGTAATCTTTTCTATCAGCTCCCCCGCGCTGTCCGCCGCAGCGACCACGACCTCATCGCCGCTGCGGTTAAAGCTCTTAATTTCGGGTCCACAAGCTTCAGACTCCTGTCCGAGCAGGAACCGTAAACTGAAATTCAGGATTTCATTGGTGCATCGGAAGCTTTTATTGAGCAGGACCATCGAAGACGTCTTATGATCCAAAATGCCCGCTATCCGTTCATAAAAAAGAGAATCTTCCCGCTTTTCAATCGTCTGATTTTGGTCGCCGAGTACCGTAAACTTTGCTTTCGGAAACAGCAGGTTACATATCCGGTACTGCAGCGGGTAATAATCCTGCGCCTCATCGATCACAACCTGTCTGATCATACGGAATTCCTCCGTACCGAATATCCTCAGGTACAAATACGCGACCGCGATCGCATCGTCATATTGCAGGCGGTTTCCCGCTTCCATGTTTTGCAATGTGTATGCACGGATCTCACGTAATTCCTGTCCTAACATAACCTCCGTGCTCTCAGATGCACCTGCGCCCCGTTCTGCCCTATTGATCAGTTTCCAAACATAATCTTCCTCCTGAAACAGCCGGAAATACAATGCCGGTATATCTAATTTCAACATTCTCTGTACTTCCTGTCTCACCGCGCTCATTTCCGCACGGACGCCGCGCTTATTTGTACTGCCGAACGCACACTCTAAGACATACTCCTCCAATTGTTCCAATCTGACACCCAACGGAACCTGCGCTCTTCCGCCTCCGCCCGATGCTGACTTTCTCAGTCTTTCTTTCAATATGCGCCCTGACGCGACGCATTTCCCCTCATAAAAAACATCCTCCAGTCTCATCCACCGGTCAGGGATATCGCTGATAAACCGGTCGAGGATCGCACGAAACTGCTCCGATGTCTTGAACCGGATGCTTTTTTTCATCGTCTCCGCATTGTCCGGTCGCAGCAACAGTGTTTCGAGAAATTCATTTCGCGGCTGTATCTTTTTTTCTCGGATGATGCCGCGCAGCAGATCGTCAAATACCGCGGATTTTACCTGTTCCTCTCCAAGTTCGGGCAGAACGCCCGAAATATACTGTTCAAACACCTTATTCGGTGAAATGATCATGATCTGATTCGCCGCAAGCTTATTCTGAAGTCCCTGATACATCAGATACGCCGCACGATGCAGTGCGATCGAAGTTTTTCCGCTTCCCGCAACGCCCTGCACCATCAGCAGATCGTTTTCCATATCGCGGATCGCGGCGTCCTGCTCCCGCTGGATGGTTTCGACGATCGCTTTCATTTTTGCCGTGGTATTTTGTGATAATAATTGTCTCAAAAACTCATCGACGATCTCCACATCCGCGTCAAAAAAATACGCAAGCGTCCCGTTTTTGATCTCGTACTGGCGTTTCTTTGTAACCTCCCCCTTGATGCGCCCGCCCGGTGCGTCGTAAAATGCCTTCCCGGTCATAAAGCGGTAGAACACACTCGCAACCGGCGAGCGCCAGTCATATACTTCCATCTCCTGTGTATTCCCTCTTTTCAGCGAGGTCCGCCCGATATAGATTTCCTCCGCTTCATCTTCTCCTTCAAACAGAAAATCGATCCGTGCAAAATACGGCGACTTCATCATGCGTTCCAGCAGTCTGATCTGATGCTCTTTTCCCTCATAGTCAGCGATCCGGCTTGATATCGGGTTCTGGTACTGGCTCAGCTCCACGATCGCCTCAAAATCCTCCGTACTCGAAAGGCTGATGATACCGTGCGTCGCATCCTCACGCATTTCTTCCTTTGCTTCCATGATCTCGGATCTTGTTCTCTCTGCCGCTTCTTTTGCCGCCTTTAACTGCTCCGCCGCCAGAGACAGTGTCTGCTTTAATCTGTTTTCCTCGTATGCTTTTTCCGACTGCTGATCCCCCATCACAACACATCCCTCCGTTTTAGAACCGCTTCCCTGCTATTTCCCGCACCATGACCGCAATACACGCGCTCCAAACTGTTTTGTTCTGACAGTTTATCACAAGTACGGCTGACAGAAACAGTCTTGTTTTTGCCGGTCTTCTGTGATATAATCACCATAGAAAGAGAAAAACGGCAAACGCATTTGACTGCACCGCCGTTTTTCTTTTTCTATTTTTGTTGCTTTTATTCCGTCATCCCTCTCTTTACCAGATTGACCGCTTGTTCAATACTCATTTCTCCCATGTCCTGTTTATCGATCTCCGCATCTCTTTGTCTCACGGATACAGACCTATGATTTTTCTCATTTTCGCCCGTGATGATCATATACGGCACCCTGTCCATGCGTGCTTCACGGATCTTATATCCAAGTTTTTCACTTCTGACATCCACTTCTGCCCGGATGTCATTTTCTTCCAAAATCCGCTCAATTTTCCTGGCATAATCATTATATTTATCGGAAACAGGAAGAATCTTAACTTGCACAGGTGCGATCCATGCCGGAAATTTCCCCGCATAATGTTCCAGTAAAATACCAATAAAGCGTTCTATGGAGCCAAATATCACTCTATGCAGCATGATCGGGCGATGTTTCTCTCCGTCTGCTCCAATATACTCAATATCAAATCTTTGAGGAAGCTGGAAATCAAGCTGGATCGTTCCGCATTGCCATGTTCTTCCTATAGAATCTTTTAGATGAAAATCAAGCTTCGGTCCATAAAACGCACCGTCTCCTTCATTTACTACATAAGACTTGCCCATTCCCTGCACTGCCTTTTCCAGAGCTTTTGTAGCAAGCTGCCAGTCCTCATCACTTCCTATGGAATGCTCCGGTCTCGTTGACAGCTCAATTTCATATGAAAAACCGAACTTCTTGTAGACTTCATCTATAAGACGCATAACACCCTGTATCTCATCCGTTACCTGATTTTCTGTCATCAGAATGTGTGCGTCATCCTGCGTAAATGAACGTACTCTCATAAGACCGTGCAATGTTCCTGACTTTTCATTACGATGCACAAGCCCTAATTCTCCTATTCTCATAGGAAGCTCCTTATATGATCTCGGTTCCAGTTTATACACCAGCATTCCGCCCGGACAACTCATTGGTTTGATTGCATAATCTTCATCTTCAACCTTAAGAGAGTACATGGCATCTCTATAAAAATCCCAGTGACCGGATGTCTCCCAAAGTCTCCTTTCCAGCATAATGGGTGTAGAAATCTCAACATATCCTTCTCTGCGATGGATCTTCCTCCAATAATCAATCAGCAGGTTCTTCAATATCAATCCCTTCGGCAGGAATACCGGTAATCCCGGTCCTTCCTCAAAAATCGTAAATATTCCAAGTTCCTTTCCTAATTTTCTGTGATCCCTTGCCTTTGCCTCTTCAACCGTATGCAGATATTCATCCAATTGTGCCGCTTTGGGAAAAGATATGCCATAGATTCTTGTAAGCATTTGATTTTTTTCGCTGCCTTTCCAATAAGCTCCTGCCACTGATAACAGCTTGATCGCTTTGATCTGACACACATTAGAAATATGGGGTCCCGCACAAAATTCTTCATATTCTCCCTGCTTGTAAAAGCTGATTTGTTCTGCATCATCCAGCTCCTGAATCAGCTCAATTTTATATTTTTCACCTGCATTTTTCATAAAGCTGAGAGCTTCTTCTTTTGACTTCTCACATACTTGCAAAGAGAGAGACTCCTTTACGATTTTTCGCATTTCTGCTTCGATTGCCATTATATGCTCTTCTGTAAATAAAAAGTCAAATTCAAAATCATAATAAAATCCATTTTCGATTGCCGGACCGATTGCGCATTTCGTTTCCGGATATAAGCGTTTTACTGCCTGTGCAAGCACATGTGCACTTGTATGCCAAAATGCCTTTCTGCCCTCCTGTTCTTCAAAGTTTACTTCTACAATTTCTCCATTTTTTCGTAGAACCTTCATAATTTGTTGCTCCTTTCGTTTTTTGCTTGAACTATTTGGCAACAACATAAGAAAAGCACCCATAAGACCATAATCGTATCGTCTTAAGGGTGCACTCGGCACGGTTCCACCTTAACTTTTCACTTCAGATTCTATCAAATCCTATCCTTTAACGCAGGCATACGGTAACACTTACTCATTTCAGCATTACAGCTCTGGAATGGTTTTCGTCTGATTTCCACATAAACAGCTTCCACCAAGTGCTGTTCTCTCTGGATGTTTCCATCTAAACTACTCTTTTCCGTCATCGCTTTTCTTATGTTATTGAAGGTACTTTATCACAACTTCTTTGTTATGTCAATGCTCGTTGTCAGATCCTTTCATAATTTCATCCGCGGCAAAAAACGCTTCCACGACCTTTGGGTCAAAATGCGCGCCTGATTCCTCCCGGATGATCGCATATGCTTTTTCCGCCGGCATCGCGCTTTTATAACAGCGCTTCTGTGTCAGTGCGTCAAAGACATCCGCGACTGCCATGATCCGGGCACAGAGCGGTATTTCATCCCCGTTTAATCCATACGGATACCCCTTCCCGTTCCACCATTCATGATGATACGCCGCCATTTCCACCGCCGTATTCAGATACCCCGATTCTCCCAGCTCCGCTTTCGCCCGCAAGAGCAGCTCCTGCCCTGCTGTGGTATGCGTTTTCATAACCGCGAACTCTTCTTCGGTCAGTCTGCCCGGCTTATTTAACACCGCGTCAGGAATATGTATTTTTCCGATATCGTGAAGCGGCGCCGCCACGATCATGTCCTCCATGTATCTGTCAGTCAGGATTTCTCTGTATGCGCCCTGCTTTTTTAACTCCTTCGCGATCTTCTCCACGTAAGCTGCTGTGCGCCTGATATGCCCGCCCGTGTTGTCGTCCCTGTTCTCCACGATCTCCGCCATCAGCGTGATCATGCCGGACTGCATGCCCGAAACCTGTTCATGATAAAAAGAACGTTTATTTCCCTGCATGATCAGCACAATGATCGTGACCGCCATAATAAATACCGCAATACTGCTGATCGCAATAAAAGCGGCAAGGCTGTGCGCGTAAGCCTCTCCCCCCGCAAATGCGGTAAACTGCCCCGCCTCTTTCTGCGCAGCCAGCTCATTCGAAAAAAAGAACATGACGATACCGATCACCCATAGCAGGACATTTTCTGATCTCCGAAGGCTCCTGTACTGCATATTCTCCCGAAACCATTTGCGCCATGCTTTTCCTTTCACGTAAAAAAGGATCACAAGTAAAAAGAACGCTCCGTAAACCGCATATTGATAAAGCAGCGTTCTTTGCCCAGACAGAGAGAGCAGATAGGGCGGCACAAGAAGAAGAGGCGCCAAAAGACCGTTAATGATGCCCGTGAGCGGCACCATCAAAAACAGCGCCCACAGACGTCCCTTTTTTCTTGCCAGCAAAACATTGAGACCGATCAGGAAAACGGCGGTCAGGGAAGCGGTATCTTTTCCGAACACCAAAAACGCCGCGGCAGTCAAAAGCAGGCTGATCCAATAAAAGATGCGCTGCTTTTTTTCTTCCATATCCGCTTCTAAAAACACATATTTTTTTACCAAAAACCCGCTGACTGCGATTGCCGCTGTTTCCAGCAGGCCGATCATAGATGCCCCCATGTTGTTCCTTTCAATCGTTCTTTTTAGGCAGCTTTCACCATCCGATTTTCATGATTTCGATTTTGGCTAAGCAGCCATATCTTCCCGGAAATCGATCCGCAAATTTTATGAATGGTCTTTCTGCTCCAGTTCCGCGCCATAACGAAATACCGCGGAAAGCAGGATCAGACAGATTCCGATCAAAACGCCGCCCGCATCGTCAAATTTGTTCCAGTCCGCCAGACGGATCGCTTCATAGATTCCTTCCGTGATGCACACGGAAACGAGCGATATAATAATGGTAAGGATACCAAGCCGTTTTACCCTGTCGGCTCCCGCATTTGTAAACGGCGTTCCCTCCTTTTGCTCCGCGGCAAAATAGCGCTCCGCGCATGTTGCAAGGATTCCGCCCGACAGCATGGAAACCGCCGCCGCGATCAGAATGCCGGTAAGCTGATCTGTTGTGACTCCGGCGATATCTGATATAAAGTGAAGAAATTGATTTTCTGTGTTTAATACGCCTGCTGCCACAAGTATCCCTCCGGCCAGCGTCAGTGCCGCCCCCATATAAGCCACGATCAGCAGAATCTTAGAGAGTATCTGCAATACGTTCATTCCTTTTTGAATTTTGTCTAAATGATTCATTGTTTGTTTCCTTTCTTTTCATGTTGTTTTCTATTTTTATGTTGTTTTCAATTCATGCTGTTTTTGGTCATACGCGTCATCCTTTATAAACCGCCCTGATTGTTTGTTGTCCGGCATATGGCAAGTCTGCTTTTTAATCCGTTCAGCTCAATATGATTTTCCGCATCGGGAGTGCTGAAATCCGCCGTCTGCATTCCGTCTTTCTCGTAGAAAATGTCGGTACCGATCCCTTTTGCCGCCGCCGTAAACGGCGTCCCCTCCGGAACATAGATTTTCGAGGAAGCCGACACCTGATTGATCGTGATTTCCCCACATGTGGAGAGGCAGAACACTTCCATATCCAGATTACAATTGATCTCCACTGTTCCCGCGACGTTTTCGAGCCTGACGACCGCCGTCTTCATATCAAGCTCAATACTTTCGCACGTTAAGTTTCGGACTTCTACGCGCTCCGCATCGGCTGCGCATTCTATTTTTCCGATATAAGGCGCCGGAATCCAGACAAAAATACTGACCGCCTCTTTTGCATCTTTCCCGGACATCCCGTTTTGGTATATCACCCCCACGTCAATCCGCCGCCTGATATTGTCAATCCTGACCTTGCAGTCATTCTGAATCGTGGAAAGCGTATCGGATGCCAGAAGGACCCGTATTTTTTCCCCCTCATAGCCCATCAGCACGAGCTGCTTCGTACTGCCGAATTTCATATCATACCGTTTCGGCTCGTCAATGTCATACTCCGTAATACTCTCATAACGATACTCTGTCTTTACCTCCTGCATTGTGTACCCCTCCTTGTCATATTTCGTATCGACCGTCTGCCTGTCGATTATATGTTATAAAATAAAGAAACTTACGATTCCGATGAATCTATTTCCAATTTGATTTGTAATCACAGATTCACCGGAATCTTTTGTTCCTTCTATTTCTTTTTCCTTTCACAAAATTCTATGATATTTCCTGTCCGTCGTTCCTGCAAAATATGGGAAGCATTGTCGTTTTCAAGCTATCCCGTTCCATGTTTAAGAGCCGTTCTAAATGATAAATAAACGCCGTGATCTTCCTTTCTCTTTCTTCTTTGCGATATTCCATCAGATCGTCAAACGCCGTACTCGCATACAAAAAGGTCATTTCCACCGCCTCTTTGGGGTACTCTGTCTGACAAACTCCCTGCGCAACGCCCTCTTCGACCAGCTCCGTGAGAAGCGGAATGATACCGTCAAACAGGCTCCTTTCCATCTTGCGGTGCATAAGCGCATTCTCCGGTTTATGCATCTGCGCTAAAAGTTCCCTGCCAAGTTTAGCATTAAGTTCAGCATCATCCACATTCAGCGAAAGAATCATCATGGTAAGCCGCTGCAACACCGGTATGTCTTTCTGTGCCCCGATTGCTCTTGCCTTCTCGATCAGGCGTCCCGTCATGCGCTCGATCATCGCGTCCAGTATTTCTTCTTTAGAGCTAAAATGATAATAAAGCGTGCCTCTGGCAATGCCGACCTCCTTTAGAATATCATTGGTGCTTGTATGGTCGAAGCCCTTTGATCCGAACAACCGCTCGGCTGCATCTAATATTTCGTTTTTTCGTTCATTTGCCTCTTTTACAACCCGCATATCCTGTACGCTCCTGCCGCATCGCATCGACCGACTATCGGTCTTATACTAACACAGATTACCTATGATGTCAATTCCATCCGTTCGAGAATATCCTGCCATGCCTCTTCGTCTATCTCCTCATCACGAAATAGTTTCCGCCTGTCTTCTTCCGTAATCTTTCGGATGACCCGGCACGGATTTCCCGCCGCAATGCACCAGTCCGGAATATCCTTCGTCACCACGCTGCCCGCACCGATCACCACATTGTTACCTATATGGACGCCGGGGCATACTACCGTGTTACCTCCAAGCCATACGTTGTCCCCCACTGTCACTTCCCTGCCGTACTCATACGCAGAATTACGGCTGACCGGATGAACGGGATGCCCCGCCGTGTAAATTGCCACATTGGGAGCCATCTGGCAGTTGTCGCCAATTTTAATTTTTGCCACATCCAAAAGTGTGCAGTTATAATTTGCAAAGAAATTCCTGCCAACCTCAATGTGTTTCCCATAATCGCAGTAAAAGGGAGGATTCACAAAAGCATCCTCGGATTTTCCAAAAAGCTCCTTTACCGTATCCCTGATTCCCGCAAAATCGGAACGGTCCATAAAATTCAGCTTTTGCAGGATCTTCCTGCATACAAGCTGTTCCTCAAAAATAGTATCGTCTGAAATATAAGCCATGCCCGCATCTCTGCGCTCTCTGTTTGTCATATTAATCCTCCATTTCTTTTTTATATCATATCTGTTCCACACATTCAAATATGATTTTATCTGTCTGCACATAGACTATCTCTATTTGGCAATATCAGATTTTTGCAATAAAATCATTCAGTATCTTTTATATTTATATAACAATCTTCCATTTTAGAGGATACTTTTATGGATAACAAAACAAGACCCTGCTCAGTTTTTAATCCGGATTTTTCAGAAACAGTCGCATATAATAATCCCCTGTTTCCTGCCTATGTGGTGTACGGCTTTCTTACTTCCTACCCGGACTATTCTTCCATCAGCCACTGGCATAAAGATCTGGAATTCATTTTGATCAAAAAGGGAGCTATGACCTATAATGTAAACGGCAGATTGATAGACTTAGCGGAGGGCAGCCCATTACGGAAAATGCCGCCTATCCTTACCTGTATCTTAAGCGGTACGGCTGGATGGCTTCCGTCATGGAAAAGCCGGAACATATTTATCATTCCTTTGGTGAAAAAAAGACAGATTCCCTGTCTTATTTTGAATTGGTGGAAGACTATTTTACAATCATGAAGACACTGTATGAACATCTTGATGTGGAAAACACTGCCCGGGCACCGGAATCTTCCGATCTGGCCTCCGTCAGAAATATGATAACGTTTATAGAAGAGCATTATATGGAACGCATCACTCTTGCGGACATCGCTTTGTCCGGCGCCTGCTGCAAAAGCAAATGCTCCCTTCTCTTTAAGAGGTATCTGCGCGATACTCCCATAACTTATCTCACAAAATTGCGGTTACGCAAAAGCCTGTCCACACTGCTTGGAGCGGATAAGAATATCGCAGCAGTCGCTTACGAATACGGTTTTGGCGGAGTCAGCTATTACTGCGAAACCTTCAAAAAATATTACGGGGTATCTCCTTTAATCTACAAAAAAGAGCAGTCCTCCGCTTTAAGCGGATCATGACAGAAACAAAAGAAACTTTGAGATTGATTTTTCCAATTTTGGATTATATAATATAAAAAATATGAATCGCACTTCTTGCCGCCGGGTAAGGAGTTAAGCGTCAGACTTTCTATCGTTAGGCCTTTGAAGATAGAAAGCTTTGACGCTATTTTTTTGTTTTAGGAGTGCATGAACATATGAAGCAACAGTCTTGTATGCGGGATTTTGCCCACTATACAATTTTAAGTGTTTTAGGAACATTGGGAGTATCTTGCTATATATTAGCTGATACATTTTTTGTATCAAAGGGCTTGGGCACAAACGGTCTTACCGCATTAAATCTTGCAATCCCGGTATATAACTTTATACATGGTACGGGACTTATGCTCGGTATGGGCGGCGCAACAAGATTTTCTGTCTGTAAAAGTCAGGAAAGAACGGTTGAAGTTGATCGGGTTTATACAAACACCATATATCTTGCCTTAATTTTTTCAGGAGCATTTGTCATGATTGGTTTCTTTTTCTCTCATCAAATAGCAATGCACTTTGGCGCAGATTCAAGCGTCTTGGAAATGACGACTACTTATTTGCGTTGGCTGCTGCTGTTTGCGCCTGCGTTTATATTGAACGATGTATTGCTTTGTTTTGTCAGAAACGACGGCAGTCCGCAGCTTCCCATGATCGCTCAGTTGATTGGAAGCTTTGCCAATATCTTACTAGATTATATTTTCATTTTTCCAATGAAAATGGGGATCTTTGGCGCTATTTTTGCCACAGTATTATCTCCAATTATCAGCATTCTGATAATGCTTCCTCACTGGGGCAAAAAGAAAAGTACGTTCCATTTTGTAAAAACAAGAATCAGGAAATATGTGATAGCGCAGGATTTATCATTAGGCTTTCCGTCTTTCATTGCCCAGATATCCTCCGGAATCGTAATGATCACTTTTAACACAATTATATTAAAATTAGCGGGAAATACAGGGGTTGCCGCATATGGAGTAGTCGCAAACATTTCACTTGTGATCGTTGCAGTATATACAGGTATCGCACAAGGCATTCAGCCGTTGGTCAGCACCTTTTACGGTGTCGGAAATTACAGGCAGACAAAAGCGGTACTTAAATACGCCCTGATCACGATGCACTCAGTATCTATGATTGCTTATTTACTCATTTTTGTGTTTGCAGAGCCAATTACCGCTGTTTTCAATAGTGAGGACAATTTGGCGTTACAGCAGATTTCCGTAATGGGTCTAAAACTATATTTTATATCTATTCCATTTGTTGGATACAATATTATTCTAGCAACCTTTTTTACGTCAATAGAAAAAGCGCTGCCTGCTCATATACTTTCAATATTAAGGGGATTGGTTTTGATTATTCCTATGGCGTTTTTATTGTCTGCCTTATGGAAAATGACGGGCGTCTGGCTTACTTATCCCATAACGGAATTTTTAATTGCGTTACTCGGATTTGTAATATATAAACATAAAAACAAACAGAAAGAAACAGCAACTTATGAAGTTTGAAGAAAGAGGCGCATTACTTGTCATTGACATTCAACAAAAAGACGTCAAAGAGATAACAGCGGATCATATGGATAATCCAATGCGGGATTGTATCCGTAACTCAAAGAGGGTACCGGATGTTTTCCGGGCAAAAAACTGCCTGTAATCCAACTCAAAGAGGTTCATCGACCTGATATGATAGATTTTGGGCGGGAACAGACTGTTCTGAGAACGTTCATTGTATAGAAAGTTCTCCATATACAGATCATGCAAATCTAATCTATCCTATAGAAGGAGAATATTTCATTTCAAAAAGAAGATACCATGCTTTCTTGGGTACGGATAAAGAAACACTTAAACCTCCCCAAACAGCCGCCGCTTCCGCTCGATCATCTCATCGATTTTTTCCATATAGAGCGCAACATCCTTCACATTCTCGCACCGCTCGATGCGCCCGTCCGGGTACACCCGCTTGGTGATGGAGCCAGCCCCCAGCGCCACAATGGTCTGTTTCTCCTCCATGATCAGAATATTGTAAATACCGTTCTTTCCCGGCAGTGCATAACCGGTGTTCTCAAAATTGCCGGACATATTTTTCTGACGGTACAGATAATACGGCTGCATTCCCATTTCTGCAGCGCCAGCAGCGGCAATCTCCATCGTCTCGTCCGTATTGGAAAGCATGTCGATTCCGTTTTCCTCTATCCAGTTTCCCAGCTTCGACGCACGTTTGAGCGCGAGCGAATGCACGGTAAGGCTGTCAGGCAAAAGCGCCTTCACTTCCCCGATCGTCCGCCGCACGTCCTCCGCGTCCTCGCCGGGCAGTCCTAAGATCAAATCCATGTTGATATTGTCAAACCCTTCCTCCCGCGCCATGTGAAAAGCGTCTTTTACCTGCGCGGCTGTGTGCCTTCTGCCGATAATGCGCAGCGTTTCATCCTTCATGGTCTGCGGATTAACGGAAATCCTCGTGACACAATGGCGTCTGATGACGCGCAGTTTCTCCCTCGTGATGCTGTCGGCGCGCCCCGCCTCTACAGTAAACTCCTTTACATCTTCAAGTGCAAACGTCTTCTCCAATTTAGAAAGCAGACGCTCTAAACGCTCCGGTGAAAGACTCGTCGGCGTACCGCCGCCGATATAGACCGTCTCCGGCGCTTTGCCGCGAAACGCTTCTTTCACATAGTCAATCTCTTTTACCAGACAGTCAAGATAATCGTCCATCCGCTTCTCCCAAACGCTCACCGGATAGGAAGTAAACGAGCAGTACAGACAAGTCGTCGGGCAGAACGGAATCCCGATATAGAGGCTGTAACCGTCGGTTTGATCAAGCTGCGCAAGAATTGCTTTCTCACGCTGCGCAATGTCCAGACAGAGCGCCGCCTTATTCTCACTCACATAATGTTCCTTCTGCAAAAAAAGAAGGACGTCCTCTTCGGACGCTCCCTGCTCTAACAGTTCCATGGCAAGTTTGGTCGGACGTATCCCCGTCAGATTGCCCCACGGTAGTGTCCGTCCCGTCTCTGCGCAGAGCGTCTCGTAAAGGAAACGCTTCCATACCGCCTTCGCGCCGCCCTTATCCGCAGGAAGGGGCGTCATATATTCACGGACTTTCAGCGTCAGTCCTATCCTGCCGCTTTCTATGTCATCTGACCCCCTGTCCTCTATGCCGGCACTATCCGCATCGCTCTCTGCTCTGTACTCTCCATGAATGCTTTCCGTGCCATCCTCTGCTCTGCTCTCTCCGCCGGCACTTTCCGCATCATCCGCCGCTTCCTGCGTATCTTCCGACATAGCAAACTTCATTTCTGCCTGACCGTCCGCGATCGTAATGACGATATCCGCGGAAACGCCCTGTTCCTTCCACCGCTCAGGCAGCAACACTTTTACATGTCTTTCCGGATAAAAAGACTGCACGAGCGCATGGGTATCATATTCAAAGTTTTCCCTGTTACAGAAAACTGCTAAGATCTTCCGCATTTTATACCTCTCCCGTATTTTGGTAACGCTGACGAAAGCATTTCCCACACGATTTGTAAATCCATTTATGTCCGCCAAGTGCACCGGATGATCGATGATTTATTCAGCGCTCCCTTATGTCTGCTCCGGTCGCAAAAATTTCCCTTAGTGAAACCAAGCATCGGTTACTGCTCCCCATTCAGCATCGCATACACATACGTGTCTTTCCAGACCGGCTTTCCATTTTCATCCTTCCAAAACCAGACGTTTTGCCTAAGATGTGATTCCTGCTGGAAACCAAGCGCTTCCAGCAATTTCCATGAGCCGCTGTTGAGCGGGTCGCATTCCGCATAGATCCTGTGGATCCCGTCTGAAAAAGCCTGCCGGACCAGCACTTTTATACTCTCGGCAGCATACCCTTTTTTCCAATAATTGCGGTTAAGTACATATCCCAACTCCAATGTATCAAACTCCCGTTTTCCCATATAAACATTGCCGATCATTTTATGAGAGCTTTTCAATTCCAAAGCAATCATTTCCTCTGTCCCGATCCGCCACTCCAGATTTTCTTTTGTTTCATCAAGCGACATCGGTTTGTACGGTTCAAACTCTACCACTTTCGGATCGGACAAATATTCAAACAGATCTTGCAGGTCACTCTCCTGATATCTTCTTAAAATCAATCGTTCTGTTTCTGCTATGACCCCCGCGCTGCCTTTCATACAACTCCTCCATCAGCAGTACAAATTTTATACACTCGAAAAAATTTGTGACTACGACACAAGTCTGCGGAATACGCATCTTTCCACAACATATGCGATCCTATTTCATCTTCCCAAAGATCCTTGATTTTGGTCTGAAATATCAAAGATCTTATTTTACTACATACAAAACGGATTATACTGCTTTTCGTGTCCAATCGAAGTCACGTCACCGTGCCCCGGGTATACCTTCGTCTCCTCCGGCAGCACAAACAGCTTTTCCTTTACGGAGCGCACAAGCTCTGCCGCACTTCCCGTCGGCAGGTCGCTTCTTCCGACCGACTCCGCAAACAGCGTATCTCCGCTGACTAAAATTCCGGCCTCCTCAAAATAATAACAGCAGCTTCCGACCGTATGTCCGGGGGTCGCGATCACTTTACACGTCATACCAGAGATCGTCAGCTCCTGACCGTCTTTCACATATTCGTTCGGCTTGATCGTGCATGCCCTTCCTGCGTCGGCTGACACGTTTAAGTCCGCGCTCTCACATAAGGGGCGCTCTTCCTCTAAGGCATACACCTTCGCACCCGATTTTGCGCGCAGCTCCTGCACGCCCCAGATATGGTCAAAATGCGCATGGGTCAAAAGAATCGCCGCCACATGGAATCCTTTTGCCTTCAGGCGCTGATAGATCGTTGCACCCTGATCAGCCGCATCAAACACGATCGCATCCTTCACCGCGCCCCGCTGCTCCTCATCATATACAAAATAGCAATTTGTCTGAACGGCGCCCATCACCATTCTGCCTATTTTTAATGTCATGACCTTGTCCTTTCCACATCAATCACATTCGGGATCGTGCGTAGTTTATCGGTTATCCTGTTTAGTTCTTCCCTGCTTGAGACGTCAAACGATACTTCCATCGTTACCCTGCCCGTTTTGCTCGTGCGCGTATTTAATGACCGGATATCAATATTGCGTTCCGTCAGCGCCCGCGATACATCGGCGAGAAATCCGCTTCGGTTTGTCGCGTAAATCACGATCTCCGCCAGATACGATCCCTCCTGCGCCTCTGTCCCCTGCCATTCCGCATCAATCAGCCTCTGGCGTTCAATTTCAGGCAGATTCAGCACGTTTACGCAGTCCGTCCTGTGTACGGATACGCCGCGCCCTCTCGTGACAAAGCCAACGATCTCGTCACCCGGTACCGGCGAGCAGCATTTTGAGAACCGCACGGCGACATCATGGATCCCCTTGACAACGATCGCGCTCTTTCCCTTGCTCTGCATATGCGGTCTCGACGCGCTCTGCTCATTATTGGTCCGGATCTCATTCAGGATCTCCTCATCACTCATCGTTTTCTGATGATCGGCTTCATACATTTCCTGCATCCGGTTCGCAATATGACCTTCTTTTAAGCCGCCGTGTCCGATCGCGGCAAGCACGGAATCCCAATCCTGAAATCCATACTTGCGCATGATGCGCTCCATATATTCCGGCTTCATCAAATTGCTTGTATTTAAGGAGCGCTGCTTGCAGTAAGCCATCATGAGCTCTTTGCCTTTGATGATATTGTCGTCTTTTAACTGACTTTTGAACCACTGGTTGATCTTACTCTTGGCCTGCGTGCTTTTTACGATATTGAGCCAGTCCCTGCTCGGTCCTTTGGAATTCTGGGATGTTAAGATTTCAACGCGGTCCCCGTTTTTCAACTCATAATCGATCGTCACAAGCTGTTCGTTGACGCGCGCACCGATCATTTTATTGCCGACCGCACTGTGGATGCAGTACGCGAAGTCAATTGGTGTGGAACCTGCCGGAAGGCTCTTGACATCTCCCGACGGTGTAAAACAGTATACATTATCCGAAAAAAGATCAAGGTCGCTTTTTAACAGATTGATAAATTCCTTATTGTCCGACATATCGCGCTGCCATTCCAAAATCTGCCTGAGCCATGTCAGCTTTTCCTGCTCGGAATCGTCGATCTTCTTACCGTCTGAAGCGACCTTATATTTCCAATGCGCCGCGATGCCGTATTCCGCCGCTTTATGCATCTCAAAAGTGCGGATCTGTATTTCAAACGGTGTCGCGTTTTTTCCGATCAGCGTCGTGTGGAGCGACTGATACATATTTCCCTTCGGCACTGCGATATAATCCTTAAAACGCCCCGGTATCGGCTTATACATTTCATGAATGACGCCAAGCGCGGCATAACAATCCTTCACCGTATCCACAATGATCCTGACCGCAAACAGATCATAAATCTGATCGATCGTTTTATTCTGATTTTTCATTTTTTTATAAATACTGAAAAAATGTTTGACACGCCCGTCAATCTGCGCTTTGATCCCGGCGTTGCGGATATGCTCGCTGACTTCATCAACGATCGTCTGAATATATTTTTCCCGCACATTCTTGCGGATCGCAATTTTGTCTACCAGATCATAGTAAATGTCCGGTTCCAGATACTTAAGAGAAAGATCGTCCAATTCAACCTTCAATTTTGAAATACCAAGCCGCTGTGCGATCGGCGCATAAATATCAAGTGTCTCGCGCGCGATCGCCTGCTGTCTGTCCGGCCTCTGGTATTCGAGTGTGCGCATATTGTGAAGCCGGTCGGCAAGCTTGATGATGATGACGCGGATATCCTTTGCCATCGCAAGAAACATCTTCCGCAGATTTTCCACCTGCAGGTCCAGTTTATCTCCGCTGCCACCCTTATATTTAAGTTTATCAAGCTTTGTCACACCGTCAACAAGCAGCGCCACATCGTCTCCGAATTCCCGCTGGATGTCTTCATAGGTGTAATTCGTATCTTCTATCACGTCGTGCAGAAGTCCTGCCGCGATCGTCTCCTTATCCATTTCCAGATCGGCAAGAATGATCGCCACACAGAGCGGATGAATGATATAAGGCTCCCCTGACTTCCGCACCTGGTCTTTATGCGCCTCATAAGCAAGCTGATAGGCGTGTTCGATCATCGAACAATCCGTCGTCGGGTGATACTTCTGAATGCGCACAAGAAGATTCTGGTAAAGTTCCTCCGGGCTCTGAAACTCCCGTATCGCCTCGATACGCCCGTCGTCGATCACCAGTTCCGGTTTCTTCTCCATGTCGGCGTATCCTTCCAACGAAACGGTTCCGACGCGGACCAAATCTTCACTTTGCTGTACTGCCTGCTTGTTTTCTTCCGTCATTCTCACCACCTGCTGTCATTAACCATGAATGATGCCGCCAACCTCGCGGCAAAGTCCTGCATGAGAAAAATCTCTGAATGTATTGACTGTCAAAATCCCGAAAAGACGATAAACACTCTAAAAGAATGCCAGTATTCTAAAAGAATGCTTCGCGTTCCAAAAGGAATGTGAAACATTCCTTTGAATGAGTTTCCTAAAGGAAACTCATTTGCCTTCATACCGGATCGCGGAGTCTAAACGATATCCGGCAAGACGCTCCCTGCCCTTGAGCCCTGCAAGCTCCATCAGCACGACGATCCCGACCACCTCGCCGCCAAGCTGCTCCACAAGCTTGATCATCGCCTCCGTCGTACCGCCTGTCGCAATCAGATCATCCACGATCAACACTTTCTGCCCTTTCTGAATAGAGTCCTTGTGCATCTCGATCGTCGCCGTCCCGTACTCAAGCTCATAGTCGATGGAAACCGTCTCTCTGGGAAGTTTACCCTTTTTGCGGATCAAAATAAACGGTTTTTTCTTATTATAGGCAATTGGTGTACCAAAAATAAAACCGCGGGACTCTGCGCCGACCACCGCATCAAATTCCAGATCCTTTACCAGATCCTGCATCGTATCGATTGCAAGCTGCAGCCCTTCTGCATCCTGCAGTACGCTTGTCACATCACGAAATATGATTCCTTCCTCCGGGAAATCAGGAATACTTACCACATATTCTTCCAGCTTCTTCATTGTGCTGCCCCCATTCATGATCAGCCCTGCGTGCCGCCGCACGGACTTTTATTTTAGAAACAAGTATAACTATTATAGTATAAGTGACCGCGCAGAATCAAGACCTCCCATAAAAGATTTTGATTTCGCTGTTTAACACCTTTGATTTCATGAAAAGACTTGTGCAATATCATAAAATGATCCGGTACGGGCGGCTTCTTCCATCCGTATCGGATCATCTTTCCATTCACAGTAACATTGATTCCGTTGACACGCCTGACCGACAAGTTGCATCCGTTTACTCTGTCACCGCAGCCAAAGCAGGGCATTCCCCCGCTTATCCTTCCACCCGGCTAACGCAGGTATTCCTTTCGCTTATCCCTTCACCCGGCTAACGCAGGTATCCCTTTCGCTTATCCCTTCACCGCGCCCGCCGTCATGCCGTCCACGAGGAAACGCATCAGGCAGAAATAGAGAATGACGATCGGCACCGCAATGAACACGGAGCCCGCCGCAAACCTCGCAAATTCCGTCTCTCCAAGGCTCATCAATCCGACTGCCACCGTGTAAAGATCTTTTTCCTTGAGCAGCAGCTTCGGCAGAATGAAATCGCTCCACGGAAACACAAAGCTTGTGAGCGCCGTATAAACAATGATCGGCATTGAGATCGGCAGATTGATTTTTAAGAATACCTGAAAGTTTGTCGCGCCGTCAATGCGCGCGGCTTCGTCGATGGACCCCGGTATCGTGTCAAAAAAGCCTTTCTGAGTCAGATATCCCATCGGCGCGCCCGAACTGTAGATCAGGATCAGTCCCCACATCTTATTGATCAGCCCAAACTGCGTCATAATGATGTAAACGGCGATCATTCCCATAAAGGACGGGAACATGCCAAGCACGAGCGTCGTCTTCATGATAGCCTTTCTGCCGCGGAACTTGAAGCGCGACATCGTATAAGCGGTCAGTATGACTAAAAACGTTCCGATCAGGCAGCTCATCGTCGCAATAAAGAGCGTATTGCGGAACCACCTCGGATAGTTATACATTTCCGTGTCCGTAAACAGCATCCGGAACGTATCAAGACTGTACTCGCTTGGGAAAAAGCCGTCAAAGGAGTAGATCGAGCCCGATTTGCTAAACGACGCCAGGATCAGCCAGAGACACGGAAACAAAAAGATAAAGCATACTGCAACCAGTATCACATGCGTGACGACCGAATCCATGACCCTTAATTTCTTCCTGCTTTTCATCGGAACGTATCCTCCTCTCTGTAAGATGCACTTCCTGTATAGATGGAAAGGGAAATCAGCGACGTGATCACAAAGATGACCAAACTTATCGTTGCGCCGATATTGTAATAGTTATTATTGATGGACAGGTTATACAGCCAGTTGATGAGCAGATCGGTATCGCTTGCCAAAAAATAACCGTCTATGTATAACCCGCCCCTTAGGAAGAAAAAGATACCGAAGTTATTGAAATTACCAATAAACTGCGAGATCAGGACCGGCGTGGTCGAAAACAGTACGAACGGCAGCGTGATATGCCGAAACTGCTGAAATGCATTCGCACCGTCTATTTTCGCCGACTCCATCTGGCTCGCATCACGGTTTGACAACAGACCGGTCGCCAGCAGCATGATCGAAGGCACGCTGATCCATGCATTAACTAAAAGACCGATGATACGCGCGATCCATTTTGCGTCGATATCCAGGAATCCGACCGCCTTGTTCCCCATACCGGTAATGATCTGATTGATCGGTCCGCCATAGGAGAACATAAATTTGAAACCGAGCAGTGTGATAAATCCCGGAACCGCATAGGCAAGCACCGGGAAAGCGCGCCAAAGCGCCTTTCCCTTGACACATTCCTTGTTTAACAAAAGCGCAAGTCCCAATCCCGCAAAATAGTTCAATGCCGTGGAAATGACTGCCCATATGATGTTCCAATTCAATATTTTCAGAAACGTCGGTGAAAACTGCGAAAGTGTCGCCAGTTTCACAAAATTATTGAACCCGACCCAGTCGACCAGCTTCGGCGGCACGATCGTCCCGCCGTAATTAGTAAACGCGATCGCGATCATAAAGATGATCGGGAGGATGTTGAACACGCAGACGCCCAAAATCGGCAGGAACAAAACGGTCTTATAAAATTTTCTGTCCAGAAACTGCTGTAAGTCCTCCCGGAATGTTGCAGGCGCTATGCCCCTCTCTGCGCGCTTCTGCGTCTCGTATGCATCCTTGATATTGGCAATGTAGCATAGGATAAAACAAGTTGCGGCAATCACTGATAGAATACCCATTAACAGCATGACGACCGAATTGTCTCCCTCAATGCCGAGCCATGTATCGGCTTCCCTCGTTCCCAAAGTAAACAGACCTGCAATATCAGCGAATCCTCTTTTTACAAAATAGAATACCGCCAGTGCGAGCACACATAAATACAAAATACCCTTACCGATCTGTTTATACAGAAGCTGACCTAACCCCATCAGGCACATACTCGCCCGAACTTGTTTATTCCCGTTTTTCACTATCATGCGCAGACTTTCGGATTGCGGCTTTTTCTTTTTGGGAAACGAATTGCGTTCGTCCGATCCTCTTTTCTTTTTTCTGATTTTCAAAGAAACCCCTCCTCATATCCTGTCTTTCCGGATGAGATTTATATATACTGTGTATCATTTACTGTCCCGATAGCGTAAAGATCGCGTCGTGAATCTGCTGGTCAACCTGTGCAAGCCCGTTTTGTATCTTCTCGGGATCATCATATTTCTTTTCGCCCGGCTCGCGGAACGCGTCTTTTGCCAGATCGGAGAAGAACGACTGAGCCGGCGTCCAAATCTGATCGACCTCGGTAACGGACGGCATGAGCACCACATTTCCCTCTTCCAGCCTCTGGTAGATCAGCTCCGATGTGCCGCCGCGATTCTGTGCGACATCGCTTCTTGCGGGCGCAATTCCCAAAAGCTCACATCTTCTCATGACCATGTCATAGCTTGTCGCAAATTCCACAAACGCAAGGCAGGCATTCGGCGCTTTCGTATAAGCGCTGATCGCGTAACCGTTCACGCCGCCCATCGTCTTATGCGGAATCAGCTCCGGATCTTCCTCGCTTAAATCGGCACTTGCAGGAAGCATCGGCACCTGCGTCATCACAAGGTTCTCTTCCGCAAGCGCTCTCGCGGCTTCGTCGTCCATCCCCTGCGCCTTATATACAAGGATCAGCTCTTTTAAGAACAGCGTATACACATCCGGTGTCGTCATAGTGGCAAAATACGTTCCGTCCGCCAGTTTGCTGTATGCATTCACCGTGATCGTATCATCGATACAGCCCTCGTTCATCAGCTCGGACTGCTGTAAGAGGACCGACGCCCCCTTCCACGAATCTCCTGCTGAAAAACCAATGTCGGAAGGATCGGTATTATTGTTTCCGAAGACATAGCCGCCATAGGAAAACAGGAAACCCGAAGAGAAATAAACATCATACATGGAGCGCATATACCCGAACTGTCCCTCGTTTTCCGCCATCCGCTGCTGCGAAAATCTGTACATATCGTTCCAATTTTCCACCATATCCGGAATGCCGTTTGCATTATCGTCCCATGCGGTTTCCCAATCCTCCGGCAGCAGATCCTTGCGGTAGTACAGCATTCCGGTCTGCACGTTTACCGGCACCGCCATATGATAAGTTATGCCGTCGATCTCCCTGCGGTATGCTTCCCATGCGCGCTCCGGTATCTGTGCATAGCACTCTAAGTTCTGCACCGGAATCGGATAAATATGCTTACCGTCCACATATTTCATCAATACATCGTTTGCCTGATACAGTACGTCCGGACCGTATCCGTAAGGGCCGTCGTCCGCTAAGTTGCTGTACTGGTCCATGTTGGCATCCACCGCAACGATACCGTATTCGGCGTATGCCGCATTGAACGCATCGATCAGTTCCTGAAAATATCCCTGCTCGATCGCCGTATCGTTCTCAAGCACGCGGATCGTCACATTCTGTTCCAGCTCGCCAGAATAAATATTACTCAGATCAGGACCCGCACTTCCGTCCGTCTGCGTGTTCTGTCCGTCCTGCGTCCCGCTGCCCTGATTCCCGTCGCCTCCTGCGCCGTCATTTCCGCCGCAGCCTGCAAGCAGACCGACGCACAACAGCGCTGCAAGAAATCTGTATCTTTTTCTTCTCATATGATTTCGTCCCTCCTGCCTAATCAAAATGCTCGTTATCCATCATCTTTCCTGTTGTCCATGTTACTGCAGATCATCCTGTGATGCCGTTACATACCATGTTTAAGTCTGTGCTTTCCTGACATCCTGTCCGACACTCTTTCTTATGATGACATATCCGTCCGACTCAAGCATACCATCATCGAAACGGTTCTGCGCATACACTTCGCCCTGCACCGTAACAGGAAGTGCCGCACCGGATTCATTCGCGTACAGAACCCATTCCTGCGCGCCGCCGTCCATCCGGCTGTCCCTATCATGATCCCCGCAACCGCTGCTTTCGTTCATCCCATGATTTCCAACTGCCGGAAATCTTCTTAACCGGAATAATCCGCCTTCTTCCTCCGCGCGGATCTCCCCGCACTGGATACTCTCCTGTTTACGGAGCGCCAGCAGTTTTTTGAGCTGCTGCCTCAGATCATAGTCCCAATGACTCTCATCCCAGTCAAAGCATCTGCGATTATCGGGATCGTATCCGCCCTCTGTCGGAATCTCAGTTCCGTAATAAATGCACGGCACGCCTTCAAACATGCAAAGGACTGCAAGAGCGGATAAGAGCCGGTCCTTATTTTTCCCGACAAGCGAGTAAAAACGGTCCGTATCATGCGTATCCAAAAGGTTCAGCATCATGCGGTTCACGGTACCGGTATTACGCATGAGCAATTCGTTCAGCTTCCATGCGTACTGCTTCGCATCAAACGCACCGAATGCGTAGTAATCCATACACGCCTTGGTAAACGCATAATTCATAATGCTGTCGTACTGATCCCCGTGCAAAAAAGAATTAGCATTGTGCCAGTTCTCACCAATGATGACGCAATCCGGCTTTGCTGCCTTCACGCGCTTTCGAAACAACCGCCAGAAATCGTGGGATACCTCGTCGGACACATCCAGTCTCCATCCGTCTATATCATATTCTTTGATCCAGTAAACCGCAATATCCGCTAAAAATTCCTGAACCTCCGGATTGGAAGTATTGAGTTTCGGCATGTAATTACAAAAAGAAAACACTTCATAATTCATCTGTTCCTGATCGGGTTTTTCACCGTCTATCAGGAACCAGTCATAATAGGCCGACGCTTTTCCTTTTTGCAGGACGTCCTGAAACTGCTTAAGCCGGTCGCTGCAATGATTAAACACTGCATCCAAGACGATCCGCATGCCGCATGCATGCGCCTGTCTGACAAGCTCTTTTAAGTCCATGTTCGACCCAAACTGCCGGTCTACCGTATAGTAATCAGAGATATCATATTTGTGATTGGAGATAGAGGTAAACACCGGAGTTAAGTACAGCGCATTCGCTCCAAGTTCTTTGATATAGGAAAGCTTCTGCGTGATTCCCAATATGTCACCGCCGGCAAAGCTTTTCGGCAGCGGCTTTCCTCCCCACGGAAGATTGATATAACTTTCGTCTTTCTCCTCAAGTCCCCTGTAAAAGCGATCCACAAATACCTGATAAAAAACTGCCTGCCGCATCCATTCCACTTCCCTGTGCAGGTCGGCTTTATTGATGTAGGGAAGCTGGAAGAAATTAAAATAGCCGAGTGAAAAATCATATTCCTTTGTCAGACCGTCCTCAGAAAAGTACCATGCATCCTCTTTCTGCCAGATGCGGAACACATAAGCGGTCCTTAAGTCGGACAGCATGATCTCGCATTCGTAATAAGCAAACAATCTGTCCTCATATTTTTTTTCCATGAAAAGATGTTTCTGATTCTCCTGATACCGATATTTACATTCGTATATGACCTCCACACGGTCGATCATATCCCGCCTGTCCACGCGCAGTCTCAGCACAAGGCAATGCCCGCTCCTGGCATAACAATAGCCGGACTCCGTAATATGTAAGATTGCCTGCTCATTCATGTCGATGGCCATGCTCCTCTCTCTTCGTAAACTTACTTGGGCAGCCGCAAAACGCCCCTGACAGCATTATCATGAAAACTTCTTTGATATTAAAATTGACAAAAATTCTTTTGCAGTACATAATGAAACTATGCATACAAAATATACCATTCGAGACATTGCAAAAATGGCAGGCGTATCAGCGGCTACCGTATCCTATGTAATCAACAACCGTGAAGATCAGCGCATCAGTGAGGAAACAAAGAAAAAAGTCCTCCAGATTGTGAATCTTCTCGGTTACAGCCCGAACCCTTCTGCAAAATCGCTTGCGACAAATAAAACGTTCCATGTCGCACTATATCTGCGCCGCGAAGAACTTCTCTATAAGCGGTGCGAACAGCTCTCCATGATCGAGGCGCTCAGCGATGTATTAAAAGAACATGAATATCATCTTTTGATCGTGAATCATGAAGAACGCGTTAAGATCGATTATGCCGACGCCATTATATGCTTTGATGATACCGCTGATTTCTTCAGTGAGATCGGCGACAAAAATTTCATCCCCCTGATCGGATTAGATCTTCTGACAGATACGCCGTTTCAGATCTTTTTCCAGATCTGCACGGATTATCAGCTTCTGAAAGCTCAGGCTGATGCGCATTTTGGCACAGACAACTATACTTACATCTGTCTTGAGCCAAATAACCGTGCGATCCGCACTCTGGTCCTCGACACGTTTCCGCATGTCTGCTTCGCTGCGGATGAAATGGCGCTGCCGGACGGCAATCTCTGTTATCATCAGGCGAGCCTCCGCTCCCTGACCGGAAGCGCGGCATTTTGCCTGCCCTGCGATCTTCACTTAAAAATGGAACAATTATATTCCTGTATGGAGCTCGCCTTAAACCGTGTTCCGGACCGCGACCATGTTGTATTTGTATAGGACTTCCGCCGAAGGCGGAAGTCCTTTTGGCTTCTGCCGAAGGCGGAAGTCCTTTTGGCTTCTGCCGAAGGCGGAAGTCCTTTTGGAACATTTGGAAGGCTTCTCATCCCGGAACAATCCTCCGCCTGCTGATCCTTCGAAAGAGTTTGTGCGATGCGCAGACTCTTTTGCATCCGCTGCAACACTGAGGAAACGGTGATTCGATTTAATCAGCGCTTTCTTAGTTCAGCACAACGGTCAGTACCGTAGACGCCGGATCGTAAGTCAGGGTATAGGAACCCGACTGCTTCACGATGATATTCGCATTTGCCGTACTGTCTACAAGCGCAAGCGACGCTTCATCCGTGATATTCGTGTATCGTACATACTCATTTCCGACACCGGAAGTATCGCCGACCGTGACAAGCGTTGTGAGCAGGAACTCATCCCCCTCTTCTAAGTCGATCGTCAGCGTGTGGATCCCGTTTTCTTCTTTGAATTCATACATTTCGTCATAGCGGTCTTCCCAGTTCGTGATCACGGCACCCTTGATGTAGTAAGTCGTCACGGACTCCTGAATCTCACCTGCCATCTCACCGTTATAAGTCCACTCGATACGGTCGTAAGGGTTGGAATTGTAATTTTCTTTTGTTTCCTCGGAATAAGTGCTTGCCTCGGTGTCATAGACATCCGCACCCGGATACGTATACAGTGTAAATGTATAATTTCCCGATACTGCACATTTGATATTAGACTTTAACGTGCTGTCGGAAAGTCCGCCCGATACGGTGAAATAGGCTGTACCGTCAAGCTCGGTCGTGGTCAGATAACCGCCGCCTCTCTGATTGCACCATGAAGTATCGATCGCAAACTGGAATTCGTCGCCCTCACATAAGTCAAGCGTGATCGTGTAGACATTCCCGTCCTCGCTCTTGGTCATATAATGCTCGTCGTTAATGACTTTTCCCCAGCTTGACGACGCCATCAGCGGGCTCGTACCGCTTCCCACGATTGCAAAGGTTCTCGTATCTTCGACATTTTCCATAAATCCCGCAAATACGCTGGTATCCGCCGTGATCGGCGTTGAAAAATCAAACTCATGCGTGTGAGAAGGGGTTCCAAACCATCCCATAAAAAGCTGACCGTCCTTCTCCGGTGTATATTCCTCCGCCGTCTCCCCGCTTGCCACGTCCTGCGTCGATAACACGGTCGTGCCGTCGTTGTCATAGAACGTCACGGTAAATGTCCCCGTCTCACCGTCCTGCCCGTCATTTTGATCTGTGTCCTGATTTCCCTGCTGCGTATCCTGCTCATTCTGGGTATTTCCCACATCATTCTGCGCGCCGTCCGTTTTTTCGGCATCTTTTCCGCATCCTGCCAGAACAAAGAGACAGGTCAAAAGTGCAGCTGCCTTCCATTTCATGTTTCGTTTTTTCATCGTCTTTTCCCTCCTGCATCCCGCAGCCGCCTGTGACGGACTGCATACATTTTCCTCCCGTTTTCTGTTTGCTTAACCAGTTAAGCACATGGGTAAAAAAATATGATGCCATCGTTTGCTTAACCAGTTAAGCACATTATAACACCATTGCTGACACACATCAATTTCTATAATCACCAAAAAGAGTTTTTTGATTTTGTCTATATTGGACAAAAAAAGAACGGCAGGACATCCGATCCACTCCTTTTTATACAAAGAATGATCAGACGCTCATGGCTTCGATTTTTCTACATACGTCATCAACGTTCGTATCTCCAGTGACAACGGCGGATGATGCAGAAGTTAAGACAAAAACAGCCAGTCTATGCCTGTTTCTGCATAAGACTGGCTGCTTCAATAGCCGGACTTATCTTACATCATACCGCCCATGCCGCCTGCTCCTGCAGGCATTGCCGGTGTTTCCTCCTTGATATTTGCCACAACGGATTCGGTCGTCAAAAGCGTGCTGGCAACGGAGCATGCATTCTGCAATGCGCTTCTCGTTACCTTGGCAGGATCGAGGATCCCGTCTGCAACCATATCCACATACTCCTCTTTGAGAACGTCAAAGCCGACGCCGACCTCGGATTCGCTAACTTTATTGATAATGACGCTGCCTTCCAGACCTGCATTTGCCGCAATGTGATACATCGGCGCTTCCAGTGCCTTTAAGATGATTTCCGCACCGGTCTTCTCATCGCCGGAAAGCTCTTTTGCAAGCTTCGCAACCTCTTTTGCCGCGTGAATATAAGCAGAGCCGCCGCCGCAGATGATACCTTCTTCCACAGCCGCCCTCGTAGCTGCGAGCGCATCCTCCATGCGGAGTTTTGCTTCTTTCATCTCGGTCTCCGTTGCCGCGCCGACACGGATGACCGCTACGCCGCCTGCCATCTTCGCAAGTCTCTCCTGAAGCTTCTCTCTGTCGAAGTCGGAAGTCGTCTCGTCAATCTGATTCTTGATCTGCGTGATGCGGGACTGAATCGCCGCTTTATCGCCTTCGCCATCCACAATAATCGTATTCTCTTTCTGCACTTTAACGGACTTCGCATGGCCGAGCTGATCCATCGTCGCATCTTTTAACTCTAAGCCCAAGTCGGAGCTGATCACGGTTCCGCCCGTTAAGATCGCGATATCCTCGAGCATTGCCTTTCTTCTGTCACCATAGCCGGGCGCCTTGACTGCGACGACATTGAACGTACCGCGCAGCTTGTTGACGATGAGCGTCGTCAGTGCCTCGCCCTCCACATCCTCTGCAATGATCAGAAGCTTCGCGCCGGACTGTACGATCTGCTCCAAGAGCGGAAGGATCTCCTGAATATTGGAAATCTTCTTATCCGTGATCAAAATATACGGATTGTCAAGAACCGCCTCCATCTTATCCATATCGGTCGCCATATAAGCCGAAATATAGCCGCGGTCAAACTGCATACCTTCCACAAGGTCGAGCTCGGTCTTCATCGTCTTGCTCTCCTCGATCGTAATCACGCCGTCATTGGATACTTTCTCCATCGCGTCTGCAACCATATTGCCGACGGTCTCGTCGCCTGCGGAGATCGCAGCCACGCGCGCGATATGCTCCTTGCCGTTTACTTTAGAGCTCATCTTTGCGATCGCATCGACTGCGCAGTCGGTTGCCTTTTTCATACCTTTTCTCAAGATGATCGGGTTCGCGCCTGCTGCCAGATTCTTGATCCCGGCATTCACCATTGCCTGTGCGAGCACGGTTGCCGTCGTCGTACCGTCGCCCGCAACATCGTTTGTCTTTGTTGCCACTTCTTTTACGAGCTGTGCGCCCATGTTCTCAAACGCATCCTCTAACTCGATCTCTTTTGCGATCGTCACACCGTCGTTTGTAATAAGCGGAGCGCCGTAGGACTTATCCAGTACTACGTTTCTTCCTTTCGGTCCTAACGTCACTCTTACGGTATCCGCAAGCTGATTGACACCGCTCTCTAATGCTTTGCGCGCCTCTGCGCCGTATTTGATCTCTTTTGCCATGATCGTCTTTTCCTCCTGATCTATTGATTCTATGCACGGATGTCCGGAGCAGACCGCCCTCTGCACCCGCTATTTTAAGTCTGACCGTTCTGTCATTGCCCTGCCGCTGATTACCAAGCCATTTATGCATGGATGATGCTTCCCAGGCTCTTTCGCCTCAATCGCATCTCCAGACTGCCTGCGTACACATGCTTCCGGACCGTTTACGCCTCGATCACTGCAAGAATATCGCTCTGCTTTACAATGATGTACTCGTCGTCCTCGATCTTGACCTCTGTTCCGGAATACTTGGAATAAATGACCTGATCGCCAACCTTGACTTCCATCTTCACTTCTTTGCCGTCAACCATTCCTCCCGGTCCGACTGCGAGAACTTCCGCCTGCTGCGGCTTTTCCTTATTCTGGCCCGGCAGCACGATACCGGACTTTGTTGTCTCTTCTGCAACCAACTGCTTCAGTACGACTCTGTCGCCCAACGGTACTAATTTCATGATAAAGCCTCCTTATGTCGAATGATTTTATTTGTTAGCACTCTTTGCATTTGAGTGCTAAAACTAATGCTTATAATATGTTTTTTACATTGTGTTTGCAAGCGCTAAAATAGCAAATAGCACACTATATGCTCTTATTTTCTCTTGTTTTCTTTTGTTTTTTCTTGTTTTCTTATTTTTTCCATAAAAAGTATATTTCATACTTTCTTTATAAATAGAAGCCGGGACAAAAAAATACAGCTTCAAAGCGCGCGCAACACGTCTGCTTCTGAAGCCGTATCTTTCTAAGGAAATACTGATCCGATGATCGTTTCCTAAGCCCTCTCTCCCGTTTGTCTGCGTTATTTTATTGCCCGTCTAAAGCACGCCGTAAGCGTTCCTGATAACCCGGGGCATTCTTGATCTGATATTTCAAGTCAAACATCTCATATTCGGCGTCGGAATAAAGCTCATCAAGCTTCTGCTCCACATTGTACTTCGTCACGATCCCATATGCGACTGACGGAGAAAGCTTGGCATCCTCGTACTCCATACATTCTTTTGATATCCGTTCGCAGTAATCTTTCGCCTCTCCCGGCTCTGCCATAGGAATCAGTACCGTAAACACATCCCCATCCGTTCTGCCGATCACATATTCTTCTTTTGCATTGCGCCTGATCATTTCGGCGATCACACGGATCAGTCTGTCGCTCTCTTCATTGCCAAAATGGTCATACGCGTATTTCCAGTCATTGATATTGATACAGATTTCCGCCACCGGCACGACCTCGGAACGGTCAATGGTCTGTCTGCGGTTATCAAAATAGGATCTGTTAAGCGTCCCCGTTAGAACATCCTCTTCGTCGCCGTGTGTGACGAGGTATTTCTCTTTTTCGAGCCGGCGCTCCAACTCATTGCTGTATTCATCCAACTCTTTATGCAGATAACATTCCTGCCCATATGCCGAAAAGAGGGATGCGGTCATCTCAAAAAGCTGCTCTGTCTGCTCCTTTGCATGATGCGCACCATCCTGCGCCTGCACATACAGATGTGCTATGGTACGATCCGCTACACGGATCTTCATTCCGGGACATGCTGCAACATCGGGAACTTCCCCTCTAAATCCCTCCGAACGCACTGCAATGGCGCCATGCCGGTCCGTCAAAAGATATTCAGCACCGCATAGTGCCGAGAGGCGCGCCAGATACTCCTTTATCCGTTCCAGATCATAAAGCTTGTGTAAGCTGTAATTTTTGATATTTTCACTGATTCTTTTGTCAAAAGAAAGATTGTGATATTCCATATTCCGCACAACGCCTCCTGAACTTTGTGTGATATCTACTATAGAACTACCTTATTCTTGCCGCTCGTCTTTCCTTCATAAAGCTTATCATCCGCCTGCTTAATGATCGTGTTCATCGCAAACCCCGGCACATATGCGGATACACCAAAAGTCATTGTAAAACGGATCTCGTCTTCCTTATACACAAAAGAATGATTCTCGATCGTCTGGCGGATGCGTTCGCCGATCATACGGGCGATATCCCCGTTTCCCTGCACAAGGATCAGAAACTCCTCACCGCCCCAGCGGCACACCACATCTCCCGCCCGGATCGCACCTTTCATGATATCTGCAACATGGATCAGCGCACGATCCCCGCATTCATGACTGTACGTATCATTGATCCGCTTAAAATTATCAATATCTCCCATAATGACACTGAACAGGGAACCTTTCAGTTTCGCCATGTTCAGTGCCTCCTCCAGATGCTTCTCCATTCCTCTGCGGTTTAAGAGTCCCGTCAACGGGTCTACATGCGCTGCATGCCCCAGATTCTCGTTTTTTTTGAGCAATGCATTCGTGGAATCCAGCATCTCAATAATAAAATTGAATGAGACAACACCGATCAGGAAAAAAACAACGAACGTATTCGCCATAAACAAAACAGGAATGTGATCCTCATCGACCGGAATCAGCGGTTTGTGCGCCAGTGCATATCTGTATAAAAGCACATATAAAACATACGTAACCAGCGTGATCATCAACGGCAGCAGTATTCTCTGCTTGGACTTCATAGCTGAAAACGCCAGATAAAAGCTGATTGGAACGACACAAATGATACAGAGGAAAAACCCGCTGTCCCATCCGATCATAATCGTGCTTAAAATCGCGTTGAACACCAGTTCCACAAATGTGAGTGAATAAACGAGTGTACTCTGCTCCGATCTCACTGCAAGAAGAAGCAGAATATATAGCGAAAGTACGACGAGATTATACATGACAAGCGGAAATACCGCGCACATCGTAAACAACTGCATGTAAAGCAGATGCACTGCCATCACAATGACCACCAAAACGCGCATTTTTGTTTTCGTTTCGATGATTTCGTCACCGTTCATTTTTCTGCGGAGCGACCTCAGAAAATTTTTAATCGTTGCACCCATAGTAAATTCTTATCTCCATTCCGGTAAACTCGTAAAACTCCCCACTTTAGACTTGAACTGCAAGTCAGTCAATTCGGAATATTTTCGTAATCTCATTCAGCTTTTCAACCGTCTCAATGCAATTTTCTACAAGCTCATTATTTTGAACAGTCTGTTCCACAACATTTGTTGTTTTATCTGCAATATCGGTTACTCCGATCGTAGACTCGTTGACAGTCGAGTTGATGCCGTCAAGCGCTCCCGCGATCTCGGCAATCGTATCTGTCAGCTTGATCACGGATTCTTCGATCGTCGACATGCCTGAGGAATATCCCTCGGAATCGGTATAATAATGATCTCCGACCTCCGCAAACTGCTCATAATCTTTTAATACGACTTTATCAAGGAATTCTACGGTATCCCGCAGGGCCTCTGCCAGCGTGGAAACTGCATGATTCACATCCGCAACAATGGTATTGATACTTCCGACCGTCTCAGACGTCTGGCTGGCAAGAGAACCGATCTCCGTAGCAACCACGGCAAAGCCCTTGCCCGCTTCTCCCGCTCTCGCTGCCTCAATGGATGCATTGAGTGCAAGCAGGCTCGTCTGGGACGAGATCGCCATGATCGCATTCGTCAGTTCGTTAATCTTCTCAACGGCCTTAGACCCCTCGATCGCCTGTTCCGTCTTCTCGCTGATACTCTGATACATTTTTGCGGTTCTGTCTGTCGCTTCCGTCGTCGTCTGTTTCAAGCCCTCTGCGCGCTGTTTTACCTCGCTGGCAAGACGTTCCCCTTCCGTGGCAAGACTTTTGATCTGCTCAGCCTCTTTTTTCATATGACCGATGTTGCCATTGATGGTCTCGGTCGTCGCTGCCGTCTCCTGCATGCCTGCCGCAAGCTGCTGTGTCGTCGCAGAATTATCGGTGCATTTACTGTTGATCTCGGCGGAGATCGCCTTCACCTCGTTCACATTACTCGTGATCTGTACGCTCACGCCTTCAATATCGCCAACCATCGTACGCAGGTTCGCACGCATGTCACGGATCGCACGTCCCATCAGACCGATTTCATCTTTTTTCTTTACGATTTTGGCACTCGCCGGGTTCTTTGTAAAGTTAAACTCACTGGTATCCCGTATAATGCCCGTGATCAGACCAAGCGCCCTCAGCATATATCCGACTGCCGCCAGACTCAATACAATACCGATCACAACTAAGACCGCGCCGCTGCCGATCAGCCATACTCTGACTTCCGATACGCCGCGAAGGACATCGTCTTCATCCGCCGTCATGACCAGAATGGACTGATTGTCCAGAACAACAAACGCCGCATATTTCATAACACCCTTAAAATTGTATGTAATAACGTCCGGCTGAGGCACGACCCCCCTGTCTAACTCTGCAAGGATCTGTTTGACAGCCGCATTCTCAACAGGCTGCCCGATCTTTTCCGGTGTCGGATGATAGAGCATGGTGCTGTCTCGCGCCACAAGGTAAGAATACGAACTGCTGACACCATCCAGTTTTGAATCTGCAAGCACACCGGCAAGCATCTCAGCCGGCATCTCTCCTCCCGCATCGGAAATCTCATATTCCAATGTTCTTGCAGACGCCTTCGTCAGCGATAGCATGGAACTGCGCGCCTGCTCCCTGATCAGCCCGGAGCTTTTCGGCAGTGCGATCACGATACATCCTGCGACCGCAATTATGACAAACACCTCCGCAAGCACCATGATCTTAAATTTTAATGAGTGAAAAAATCCCACTCTGCTATCACTTTTTTTTGTTTCCATCTGCAATGTTCCTCCACCGTATTCTTGATTATAGACATAAAAAATAAATATTTTGTTAATTATAACACATTTCTTTATCATACAGAAGCTTTTTTGTGTATTTTTTCAACATCTTTTCACGCAGCGCCCTTTGCTGTTGAAATTTTTCTTCTTTTATGTATAATGGAAACGTCAATGTTAAAAATCAAGCAAGAAAGAAAACAGAGGAATTCAAAATGATCAGTGCAAACAATGTAACGTACCGTGTAGGTAAGAAAGCGCTTTTCGAAGATGTTAACATCAAATTCACCGAAGGTAACTGCTACGGTCTGATCGGGGCAAACGGCGCGGGTAAGTCTACGTTCCTTAAGATACTTTCCGGACAGCTGGAGACAACGAACGGAGATATTTCCGTTACTCCGGGGCAGCGACTTTCTTTTTTGGAACAGGATCACTTCAAATATGATTCGTATTCTGTCATGGATACCGTTATTATGGGCAACGCACGCCTGTATGAGGTCATGAAGGAAAAGGACTCGATCTATGCAAAAGAAGATTTTTCCGATGAAGACGGCATCCGTGCAAGCGAGCTTGAAGCGGAGTTCGCCGAAATGGACGGCTGGGAGGCAGAGTCCAACGCCGCCATGCTGCTAAACGGTCTTGGAATCGACACGGAGCTTCACAACACTCAGATGAGTGACTTAAACGGCAGCGAAAAAGTAAAGATCCTGCTCGCAAAGGCACTGTTCGGTAATCCGGACGTACTGCTGCTCGACGAGCCGACGAACCACCTTGATCTCGACGCGATCGCATGGCTGGAAGAGTTCTTAATCAATTTCGAGAATACAGTCATCGTCGTATCGCACGACCGCTATTTCCTTAATAAAGTGTGTACCCATATCGCTGATATCGACTATGGCAAGATCCAGCTTTATTCGGGCAACTATGATTTCTGGTATGAATCGAGCCAGCTCCTCATTCGCCAGATGAAGGAGGCTAATAAGAAAAAGGAAGAAAAGATCAAAGAATTGCAGGAGTTCATCTCCCGCTTTTCCGCAAATGCGAGCAAGTCCAAGCAGGCGACTTCCAGAAAGCGCGCCCTTGAAAAGATCGAGCTCGATACGATCCGTCCCTCCAGCCGCAAATATCCGTATATTGATTTCAGACCCGAGCGCGAGATTGGCAATGAAGTACTCACGGTTGAGAACCTCACAAAGACGATTGACGGGGAAAAGGTGCTCGACCATGTTTCCTTTATCTTAAATCATGAAGACAAGGTTGCCTTTGTCGGCAGCAACGAACTTGCGATCACGACGCTGTTCAAGATCCTTTCCGGAGAAATGGAACCGGACGAGGGCAGCTACAAATGGGGCGTCACGACGTCGCAGGCATATTTCCCGAAAGATAACACACAGGAGTTTAATAACGATTTAACAATTACAGACTGGCTGACCGGTTATTCCCCTGTGAAGGACGTCACTTATGTGCGCGGTTTTCTTGGCAGGATGTTATTTGCAGGGGACGATGGCGTGAAACGCGTCCGTGTCCTCTCAGGAGGGGAAAAGGTACGCTGCCTTTTAAGTAAGATGATGATCTCCGGCGCAAACTGTCTTCTGCTCGATGAACCGACGAACCACCTTGACATGGAATCGATCACAGCACTCAATAACGGTCTGATCAAGTTTAAGGGCGTCGTCCTGTTCTCCTGCCATGACCACCAGTTCGTACAGACGACCGCAAACCGGATCATGGAATTGTTACCGGAAGGAACACTTGTCGATAAGATCACGACTTATGACGAATATCTGGCAAGTGATGAGATGGCGAGAAAACGTACGGTATACAACGCAGATTCCTCCAAAGAGGAGGACGAGAACTGATCCGGCAGGATCTGTGAAGTAAATCGCTAATCATCGTGCCATGATCATTCGTAAAAAAAGAACGACCGGGAGCAACCCGGAAACACTTGATGAATTTCCATGCAATTGCGAAACACCCAAATAAAGTGTTTGGATTGTATATTTTGCACAATGATTTACGTTGTTATATGGTGTTTCGCAATCGGTTAAGATCAATTTCCAGTGGAAAGGAGCGCTGCTTTCGTGAAACCTGTGGATTTGCATGTTCATTCCAATAAATCGGACGGCTCCATGACGCCGTCCGAACTTGTAGAACTCGCTGTGCAGAAAGGGCTCTGCGCATTTGCCCTGACCGACCATGATACCGTTGACGGCCTTACAGAGGCAATTGATGCGGCCGGCGCCCATCCCGGACTGGAAGTCATTCCCGGCATAGAGCTTTCCTCAGAATATCACGGAAAGGATATTCACATTGTCGGGCTTTACATCGACCACCAAAATAGGGATTTCCTTGCACAGCTGCATGTTTTCCAGCATTCGCGCATCGTACGCAATGAAAAAATGTGCAGCAATCTGCGTGAAGCAGGCATTGATATCTCATTTGAAAAGCTGCAGGCGGAATTTCCTGAAAGTGTGATCACGCGGGCTCATTATGCACGCTATCTGCTCTCCCACGGTTATGTGCAGTCCCTTTCCGAAGCATTTGATCGCTATGTCGGCGATCACACCCGTTATTTTGTACCCCGTGAAAAAATCACGCCCGTCCAGGCAGTCGAACTGATCAAAAAAGCGCACGGAATTCCGGTTCTTGCACATCCGATACTGTATCACATGAGCGACGCACATTTGGATGAGCTGGTCGTGGAACTAAAAAAAGCCGGGCTCGTCGGCATGGAATGCATCTACAGCACGTACACGCCCTCCGAAGAACGTGAAATGAAACGGCTCGCCGCCCGCCACGGACTTTTATACAGCGGCGGTTCCGATTTCCACGGCAAAGCCAAGCCGAATCTGGAGCTTGGTACAGGCTACGGACATCTTTTCATACCGGAAACGATTCTGAATGATCTGAAGGCAGCCTTGACTCGTGCATAAGCCACATCTTTTTACAAAGGAGCAGATTGTCATGCCAAAAAAGATCCTGTTTACCGATCTGGACGGAACCCTGTTAAATGACCGGAAACAAATTTCTGAACGCACAAAAAAAGCGCTTTACGCGCTGAATGAGCAGGGACATACGCTGGTCTTTACGACCGGGCGCCCGCTAAGCAGCGTTCTTGAAGTACGCACGGCGCTTGATCTGTGTTTCCCCGATTCTTATATCATAGCCTACAACGGCAGCCTAATCTGGCACTGTGACTCAAACACACCCGTTATTGAACATACGATCTGTATGGATGATGTACGCAGCATCTTGGCAGAAACCCATGCACTTAACATCCATTGCCATACGTATGAGAACGACACGATCCTCTTTGAGCGCGACCGCACGGAACTTACTTATTACCGCACGCATATTCACCTTCCAGCGCGCATCGTAACTGACATTCCGTCTGCGCTGACAAAGGAACCCTATAAACTGATCTCCATTCATCTTACCGATCATGCGCTTCTTAAAGAGCTTCAGCACAGGGTGCTTGCAAAGCTGTCCGAACGCGTGACTGCCGTATTTTCCAATGAATACTATCTGGAGTTTTATCCAATCGCTTCCGGCAAGGGCAACGCCGTAAAAAGTCTCTGCCACATGCTTCATATACCGCTTTCCAATGCCGCTGCGATCGGCGACGAATCCAACGATATTTCCATGCTTGATGCGGCAGGCTTAGGCTGCGCGGTCGCGAACGCAAATCCGCTCGTCAAAGAACACGCGGACTTTGTGACCACACACGACAATAATCATGACGGCATCTGTGACCTGATCGGACACTTCTTTTCATGATTATTTTATGATCGTTTCACCGTTCCCTCGGTTTTCCCATTTGTTAAGTCTTCATTTTATATTTATTCCATATGATACACCATTTTGTATTGTTGTATGATGCACATATCCATGAATCACGGTGTCCCAGCCTCATGCGCAGATCCTGCTCAGCCCTCTACAATTAAATATCGCCCGTCACCGATTTCGAACACTTCGGAGGCATTTCGCATTTCTTCTTCTCCGGCACCTTCCATATCCATGCCCTCCTCATCGAAATATTCCAGCACCTCTTTCATGGAATCAACAACGACCGCCATGCAGTCCTCCAAAAATTCCTCTGCCTCTTCCCTCGTCGCGGCAACCCGCTCGTCAAAGAGCTGACCCTGTTTTTCCAAAAAAACATCCAGTACCTGATCATCATAAATCCTCATAACAGTTTCCTCCTCTGTTTTTATCATTTCAGGATCATCGCAAAGCGCCTATTCCTGTAACATCCTTCGCAATACCTGATACACGCCCTTTTCTGTATAACCGGGGCAGATATATTTCGCAGCTTCCTTCACGGCACTACACGCATTCTCCACTGCATAGCTCTCTCCCGCCGCTTTCATCATGCCGATGTCGTTCTCATTATCTCCAAATGCCATCGTCTCTTCACAGCCAATGTCAAAGTAATCCTGAACAAAGCGGATCGCATTTCCCTTATCAACCGCCGCATCCATAAAGTCGATCCACTCTTCGCCCGCCATACATACCTTGACGCGCCCATGCCAGCGCGGAATGAGCTCTTTCTCCGCCACCTGACGGACGCTGCCGTTATGATGCATGGCACATTTGATGATCTGGGGATCATTTTCCAATACATCAGGTACAACTTCCATTTGATTGTGATAGCTGTCCCTGATCAGGCGGATAAACGAATCATCCCGACTCTCTAAGAGACTTCCCTCCGGCGTTGACACCACAAACTCATAGCCTTCCCCGCACGCGCGCATCTCGCGGATGATCTCATGCGCCTGTTCTTTTTTCATATCCGTCACCGAAAGCGTCCTGCCGCGATACACGATATGCGCTCCATTCTCGGCGATATAGACAATATTCTCCCCCGCCCCCTCAAACATCCTGCGAATGCTGTGATACTGCCTTCCGCTCGCCACACAGCAGACAATTCCCCGCGCATTCAAATCCCGGAACATCTGAATGATCTCCGGATATACTTCGGGTGAGGAATCTTTGACCAGTGTACCGTCAATATCTGTTGCCACAAGGCGAATACAGTCCGCACTGCCTCTTTGAACGGACTGCGGCGCCTTTTTCCCGATCTCTTCATCCTGCGCCGCATGACCCAGATTCCCAATCTCCTGTACCAGCCGCGCGAGCGGCAGTCCGACCACATTGTAATAATCCCCTTCAATACGGCTCACATATGCCGCAAAGCATCCCTGTATGCCATAGGCCCCCGCCTTATCAAGCGGATCACCCGTGCGCACATATTCTTCGATCTGCTCCCTCGTCATCGGCACGAACGTCACTTCCGTACACTCATAAAAAGTGCGCTGTCCCTTGGCAGATAAAAGCGTGACTCCGGTATAGACCTGATGTGTCCGCCCCTGCAGCATCGTCAGCATGCGCACCGCATCCGCCTCATCTTTCGGCTTTCCAAGAATCATGCCGTCCGCCGCAACTACCGTATCCGCAGCGATAATGAGTCGTTCCCTGCCATACCGGTGCTGACCGTTTGGAGAACCGCTGCCGTGATCCCCCTGTATGATCCTCTCCTGCTCACCGTCACCATACTCCGTCTCTCCCGCCTCACAGCGCGCGAATACTTCCTCTGCCTTCGCCGCAGCAAGCTCCATGACGGCATCTTTCGGTTCGGTTTTCGTCATGATCTCCTCACCGCAGCTCTTCATCACTTCAAAGGTCATCCCGATCTGTGTAAGAAGCTCTTTGCGCCTCGGCGATGCGGAGGCCAAAATGATATGGAATCGTCTGTTGATTTCTTGTATTTCCACTGTTTTATCCTGTTCTTTCCCCGCCTGAGTCAGGCCGGTTCTCCTTTTCTTTCTACGACTCCAGGACAATTGCCTGATACAACTCCCGGACTATTGCCTGCTACAGCTCCCCGGCACTCCGGAACGCTCCCCGGCACTTCCTACAGCCCGGAGCCATGCATCTCCGGTATGAACACACGCCCGTTTCCCTCCTCCGCCGCAGTCACGGCTTTGGCGGTCTCCTTCGCCTCCTTGCAGAATGCGTCCTGACAACTGTATGCTTCCCTGCCGCGGTGTTCGGCCCTGACATAACTGCCGTCACTCTTGCAGATATGCGCCTTGACATTGTCTTTTAACTGGGACTCCAGTATATGGAGTGCCTGCGCCTTTAGCTCCTCATCTTCTATTGGAAACAGAATCTCCACGCGCCGCTCTAAATTCCGCGGCATCCAGTCGGCACTGCCCATATAGATCTCCGTTCTTCCGCCATTTTCAAAAAAGAAGATTCTTGCATGTTCCAGAAAATTGCCGACGATGGAACGTACCTGAATATTCTCGCTGACGCCCGGGATCCCCACTTTCAGACAACAGATGCCACGCACGATCAGTTCGATCTTTACCCCCGCGCAGGACGCCTCATACAGCGCCTCGATCACATCACGGTCGCAAAGTGAATTCACCTTGGCGATGATATGCCCTTTGCTGCCGCTCCTCGCAAATTCCGTCTCCCTGCGGATCAGATAAAGGAAACGCTGCTTCAGCCAGAGCGGGGCAAGCGCGAGCTTATTCCATGTGAGCGGCTCCGAGTAACCGGAAAGCATATTGAATACTGCCGTCGCATCTTCCCCGATCTCCTCGTTGCAGGTGAGCAGTCCCGTATCCGTATAGATTTTTGCCGTGGCGTCATTGTAATTACCGGTTCCCAAATGCACATAACGGCGAATGCCGTCCTCCTCGCGCCGCACCACAAGCGTGATCTTGCTGTGCGTCTTTAAGCCGACAAGACCGTAAATGACATGGCATCCCGCTTTTTCCAGCTTTTTTGCCCAGACAATATTATGCTCCTCGTCAAAACGCGCTTTCAGCTCCACAAGCACCGAAACCTGTTTCCCGTTGTCCGCCGCCTGCGCCAACGCCGCTATGATCGGAGAGTTACCGCTGACACGATAAAGCGTCTGTTTGATCGCAAGCACATCAGGATCCTTCGCCGCTGTTTTGATAAAATTAACGATCGGTGTAAAAGACTGGTACGGATGATGCAGCAGAATATCCCCTTTCTTGATCTGCTCAAAGATATCCGCATCGGGCGGCAGCAGCGGGTGGTTCTGCGGTGTATATTCCTCCCGCTTCAGCCCGTCAAAGCCCTCCATCCCATACATTTTCATCAGGAACGTTAAGTCCAGCGGTCCGTTGATATTGTAAATCTCCTCCGTACTGATCGCAAGCTCGCGCCCAATGATCGCAAGGAGTCGTTCATCCATGTCCTCCTCGACCTCTAAGCGGATCGCCTGCCCCCATTGGCGCTTCTTTAGCTGCTTTTCAATCTCTTTCAGCAGATCCTCCGCCTCATCCTCCTCAATTGTTAAATCTGCATTTCTCATGATCCGGAACGGATGTGCGCAGACAATATCATAATTAAGAAACAGTTGCCGGATGTTCCGCTCGATCACCTCCTCCAATAAGATAACGCTTGTACTTTCATTCTCGGACGGAAGCAGGACAATCCGTGAAAGCACACTCGGTACCTGGACAGTCGCAAACTCCAGTTCTTCTTTTTCTCCTTTTTTTTGCAGGAGCGCTCCAATATTTAAGGACTTATTGCGGATCAGCGGGAACGGCCGCGACGAATCCACCGCCATCGGCGTGAGCACGGGATAGATATGATCCGCAAAATAGCGGTCAATGTATTCCCCCTCTTTTTTGGTCAGTTCCTCGTGATGTTCAATGATGCGCAGTCCGTTTGCTTTCAGCTGCGGCACCAGCGCGCGCTTATACACGGAATACTGTTCTTTTACCAACTCATGCGTCTCTTCTTCCAAAAGAGCAAGCTGCTGCTTCGGCGTATATCCCGCAATATCGGTCTTTTTATATCCCGCGTTTACCATATCCTTTAAGGAGGCGACACGGATCATAAAAAATTCATCCAGATTGGACGCAGTGATACTCAAAAACTTCAACCGTTCAAACAGCGGGTTCTGCTTATCTTTCGCCTCGGAAAGCACGCGCCTGTTAAACAACAGCCAGCTCAACTCCCTGTTTGTATAATAAGCCGGATTTTTAAGACCATCCTTTTCAACGATTTCCTTTTTTTCTGCCATACTCCTGTTCTCCTGTTCCTATCCCCGTTTTTTCGAAATGACCGGTCTGACGCTGAATACTTCCTCGAAGAAATCGGCGCGGTTGCGGAACAATCCCTTTTCCAGCGTAATATCTGCCGGGGAATCCACGGACAGCAGCAATTCCTGATCTTTTAGCTGCGCCCGGATATTCTTAAATTTCTGCTTATGGCTGCGGTCAAGCCCGTTTGCAACGCGCAGGATCGCCGTCAGCTTCGCGATCACCAGATACACAGCATGATCAATGTTCTCATTCTCCGAAAGCTCTCCATAAGTTGAAAATTCCAAATGATTGTATTTTACGGCATTCGCAACGATCACGCGCTCCGTATGGGACAGCCCGATGATCTCCGTGGACATGATGATATGGTAGGAGCACTCGCTGACGTTGTTCAGACTGATATATTTTCCGCAGTCGTGCAGGCGCGCTGCAATCTGCAATAACAGCCGTTCTCTTTTTCCGAGACCGTGAATCTTCTTCATGCTGTCATAGATCGTAAGTGCAATGGACTCCAGTGTATCGCTCCGTTTCCTGCTCCCCATGTACCGCTTGCTGATATTCTTTGCACATGCGATGATATCCTGCTCAAAATCATGGGAAAACGATATGAGTTTTGTGCGCTCCGCATATTCGTAAGCAATGCCGTCGCAGAGTGTCACGCCGGGCGCCCAGATCATATCTGCCCCGCAGATCTCCATGACCTGCGCCGTGATCACGCCCGAAATATAGAGCAGATTGCTGTTTTCCTCGGAAATTCCAAGGTATTCGGCGATTTGTACCTTAGTATAGTGATCCGCCCTGTCCATGAACTGTCCGTAGGTCTCCCTGTCCACATATCCCGGTGCAGGTCCGCCCAGCACTCTTTTTTGCAGCATCATCGAAATATAATCATCCACAACGATAATATGCCGGATCAGCGTATCCTTCAGATACAGCTTCTTAAAAACAGCAAGCTGATTGTCGATCATCTCCCGCAAAAGCTCATGAACCTGCGTGCGCTTGGGATTGAGCCTCTGCAGGCTGTCATTTAGGCGCAGCACGCCGAGGCGCATATTCTGCGTTGTCACAAGCGTATCCTTTTCAAAAAGAGAAAGCTGGATCGAACCGCCTCCGATATCGGCGATCAGCGCACCTTCCTCAATGATACGGTTGAAATCCTCACCTTTTGACGCAATTGCCTTATAATCCAGAAAACGCTGCTCCGAATTACTGAGCACACTGATCTCCAATCCCGTCCGCTGCTTGATCTGATCCAGCACAATGAGTACATTGCGCATCTCACGCACGGCGCTTGTCCCGTACGCTTTGTACGCGCTTACCCCGTATGTCTTCATGATATCCTTGAATTCCCGCAGCACCCTGCAGAGTTCGTCCATATTCTCGTAACTGATCCTGCCCGATGCATAGCTGTCCGTGCCGAGATCGATCCGGTGCCGGATATGGTCGATTTCCCGCAGCTTATTCTTTTTGGAAATCTCAAATATTTTCATTGCCAGTTCATAAGAACCGACATCAATCGCAGAAAATGTCCTGACCTCCATTTTTTACCCCTTTCGCGCGCTGCGACGTACACTCTGATCCGTCGTCAAAAGCATTTTCCATTTTCATTTTACTCTGTCGGTATTCCCGAAAGATAATCTATGAACTGCTGTGCACAGCGCCCTGATCTGCCCCCGTGTGAAAGTTCCCAACGGTTTGCCCCTGCCAAAAGTTCTTCCTCCGGCATGGCGATCCCGTCACGCTTTGCAAGCGCAAGAACGATCTGCTCAAACTCTTTTTTATCGGGCGCACCAAAATAGATCGTCACGCCAAACCGTGATACGAGCGATAGTTTTTCCTGCACTGTATCATTTGTATGAAGCTCCTCGTCACGCTCCTCCTTATCCCGAAAGCTTTCCCTGATCAGATGCCGCCGGTTGGATGTCGCATAGATCAGTACATTTTTAGGGCGCTTCTCCAGTCCGCCTTCAATGACTGCCTTTAGATATTTATATTCCACTTCAAACTCTTCAAAACTCAAATCATCCATATATATGATAAACTTATAGTTTCGGTTTTTGATCTGGGATATCACTTCGTTCAAGTGTCCAAACTGATGTTTATAAATTTCAATGATACGCAGCCCTCTGTCATAATACTGATTCAGGATTCCTTTGATGCAGGAAGATTTGCCCGTTCCCGCGTCCCCGAACAGCAGGCAGTTGTTCGCGCTGCGCCCCGATACAAACGCTTCAGTATTATCGATCAGTTTCCTCTTTGCTGATTCATAGCCAATCAGATCGTCCAAATGAACATGTTGAATGTTTAATATGGGTTTAATAAATGTATGATTTTCCTGTTCTTCCACCCGAAAAGCCTTATGAAGTCCAAATCTGCCGACACCATATTCCTGATAAAACTGTGTGAGAACCTCTTTCATCTCCCGGGCCGACTGACAGGCGCCAAGCAATCGTGCAAGACCGCATATCCGGTCCCGGATCCTTGTATTATAAACATGCCCTTCCTTCCCGCTTCGCTCAAACTGCTCCACCATTGAAAATTCCGACACGGAAAGCCGCCTCATCATCGTACCAAAATCATAAGAAAAGCACTCCTTCAATATTTCAAGATCATGCTCCGCCGCTTTATCCAGCGTACCCGTGATGCTGCCGGTGATCTCACATGACATGCTGTATGGATTTTCATCGTTCACGAGCAGGTCTGTCAGATAACAATGCCATATATTTCCATAGAAACCATGCTCCGCCGCATACGCCAAAAGTCCGCTCACACAGCCCGCCGCCAGCGTGGAAAGTTCCTCACTGTCCCGGTTCTCATAGCGGTGAACAAGCCGTGCCATGGATAAAAAGAGGGAATGCTCCAAGATTCCCCTATAGATCAATAACTGCTGTTCTTTCATGTTAACCTCCCATGCCGCCTTTGGAGATATTCATTATCCGGCATATACACAGACATTAATAATTTCCGAGAATCTTCATGCTGCGCGCTTCCTCACGCAGACCGCGCAGTGCGTTTTTGACGGCGCTCTGCGAAAGGTTCCCTTCAAAATCAATGAAAAAGCGGTATTCCCAGCTCCGCTCCTCAATCGGGCGGCTCTCGATCTTCGTCATATTCAGATTATTGTAGATGAAATGGGACAGTATATGGTAAAGCGAACCGCTCTTGTGCGGTACCTCCAGACAAATACTGATCTTATCAGCATCCGTGCGGAATATCTTCTGGTTCGTTACGATGATAAACCGCGTCGAATTGTTATTACTGTCGTTAACGCCCTGCTCCAGCACGGTAAGCCCGTATACCTTTGCAGCGTAAGCGCTTGCCAGCGCCGCCTGTGTCCTATCGCCTTCGTCAGCCACTTTCCTCGCCGCGAACGCATTGTTTTTTAAGCTGACCTGCTTCCAGTTCGGATGATCCTGCAGATAGCGGGCGCTCTGCATCAATGACTGCGGGTGGGAATATACCGTGCGGATGTCGGACACTTCAGCGCCCGGAATCGCCATCAGACAGTGTTCAATCGGTATGATCTGCTCACCGACGATATAGTTTTCAAATTCCACGAGCAGATCATAGATCTCACTGACAATGCCGGCCGTCGAGTTCTCGATCGGCAGAACCGCATAATCCGCACTCCCTTCCTCGATCGCCGCCATTGCGTCGCGGAATGTTTCAACATGATAACTGTTCACGTCCTCCCCAAAAAAGCGCCGCACAGCAGCCTGCGAATAGGAACCCTCCGCTCCCTGAAAAACAACGCGCGCCCGCGCCGTATCCAGACGGTCCACGTCGATAAACGGCAGCCTTCCCGTACTGCCTTCCTCAGCCAGCATCTGATATTGAAGCTTACGGCTCATGGACATAATCTGCTCAAACAATTCCCGTACACCGTGGCTGTTAAACTCATTATGTGTCAGACCGCTTACTTTTTGGAGTTTTTCATCCTCTCTCGCACGATCGAATACTTTTTTGCCATTCGCGATCTTGTACTGCGCAACCCCCTTACAGACCTCCATGCGCTCCTCGTACAGCGCAACGATCTGCTCGTCGATCTCATCAATCCGATTCCGTAATTCACCCAAATCCTTCTGCATTTGCACTACCGACCCTGTCCCTTACGTTTTCTTCTTATTTTATACCTAATTATAAGGTTGAACAAGAAGCTTTTTTCTCTTCTTGCCGATTTTAGCCGGCAGGAGTATAATATCATTGATAAAAATTAGATTTTTATAATAAAATCTTTGATTTTATGTGAAAAGTGAGGCTTCCTTATGAAAAAAATGCGTCCTGTTCTTGTGATACTCATAATCATACTCGTTTTAGGTCTTCTGATGGCTCCAAAATATCTTTTGAAGGAACGCATAGAAACATATCCCGACGACACGATCGGCAACACGGCAGGCAACTTAAACAACGGTGGTTATTTTTGTGAAGCCGACGGTGTCGTATACTTTGCCAACTTCTACGACAATGGCACACTCTACCGCATGACTCCCGATGAATCCGGCATTCGCAAACTCAATAATCAGACCATCCGTTTCTTAAATGCTGCGGGCAGCCATCTGTATTATTTTCAGGAAGATAACCGCAACGGCTCAGACTTGGGGAGCGTGTTGAAGTCAACCGGTCTTTACCGATCCACAACGGAAGGCAAAAACCTGACCTGCTTAAAGCGTGGAACAGTCGATACCCTGCTGCTTGCCGGCAATTCCATTTATTTTCAATACTATGAAGATTCAAAGGTCTTTACGATGCACCGGATCGGCACCTCAGGGCAGGATGATACACAGGTAACGGATTATATCGCAAATCCCGCCTGCGGATATGGAACCAGTATTTATTTCCACGGCACAACAAACGACCATAATCTCTACCGCCTTGACACGACAACAAATGAGATCACCCGCATCTTTGACGGCAGCCTGTGGAATCCGATGTACTCGGACGGATGGATCTACTACATGGATCTTTCGCAGCATTACGCGCTCTCAAGGCTGGAACTTACGTCCGGGACTGTAGAAACGCTGACAACGGACCGCGTCGAGTTCTTCAATGTTTCCGACGATTATGTGTTCTATCAGACCGTGGATCGTGAATCGCCCGCCCTAAAAAGAATCAACAAGGACGGCTCCGGCATGGTAACACTTGCCGAAGGCGTCTACCACAATCTCTGTCTGACAAGCAGATATCTGTATTTTAACGCTTACGGCGATGATATCACCATGTATCACTGCGAGATCGGTTCTGACTATCCCGAAGAATTTCGCGCCGCACTGGATACCGTGATCTCAGAAAGCCGTTGACGGCCGACGATCATCATTATCAGGGCCGCTTATGAAGACAGCTATAAAGAGGTCGTCATATACCAATATCAGGATGATCTGTATTTCTTTGTCTTAAGCATGGGCGGAAGAACCGAAAAGGACAAAGTGGGCCGTTATTTTATGCGTGTATCGGATGAACTTCAGGAATATTGGAAACAATTGACCGACCAGATATATCCATAAAAACCGTTATACCCTCTCCCGCAGGTCTTTAAGCATCTCCTGCACGGTTCTTCCTGTTATGGGATGGCGCAGGTACGGATTCAGCCCGGCAAGCGGCACCAGTACAAATTCCCTGTTTACCATGTCCATATGCGGGATCGTGAGATTTTCGCTGTCGATCACCCGGTCATCATAAAAAAGAATATCCAAATCCAATGTACGGGCGCCCCAGCGCACTTTGCGCACACGTCCCGCTTCTGCTTCCACTATATGCAAAAAATCAAGAAGCTCCCATGGCGTAAACAGCGTTTCCATGACAGCCGCGCCATTTAGAAAGTCCGGCTGTTCTTCCACACCGTAAGGCTTTGTACGTATCCATTCAGAGCTTTTTACTCCCCTGATCTGCTTCGATGCCGAAAGCTTCTCCAAGGCAGTCTTGAGATATTGTCCGGAATCCCCAAGATTAGAACCAAGTCCCAGATAGACGGTATGCCAGCCGCGTCGTATTTTCACGGACACATTCGAAAACGGCAGCGCGATCGGCGCCTCCGGCTTACAGATTTCAAGCTCGATCTCCCGGATCAGCGGAAATGTAAGCAGAACGCGCTCCGCCACATATTCGGCAGCACGTTCCAGCAGATGAAAACACTGTTCCTTCATTGCACGCGCCATCTCTTCGCAGACAAGCCCGTAATGTGTAGAATCGGAAAGCTCGTCAGTCTTTCCCGCCTTTCTTGTATCCGTATAGAGCACGGCATTGATATAAAAATGCTGTCCCTTCTTGTTTTCCTCCGGAAATACGCCATGATAGGCATATACTTCAAGTCCTGAGATCCGAATTTCATCCATGTTCATCCTCCATGCTGCGTCTGCTTTTCAGGGAAACGCTGATGAAAGCGCATCCCGTGCCGGATTTGCGCTGCAAAGCAGCAATTTCCGCCGCCAATCACACGCAGTCCCTGACCGCCTCCGCCATCCGGATCGCGCGCACATGTTCTTTGATGTCATGCACACGGACAAATGAATAGCGTTTCATGACCGCGAGAACCGTCGTCACGAGCGTCCCCTCTAATCGCTCATTCACAGGCAGATCCAGCGTCAGACCAACCACCGACTTTCTCGATGCACCGAGCAGCAGGGGATAACCAAACGTGTGTAATTTTTCCATATCGTGAAGCACTTGCAGATTCTGCTCATAAGTCTTCCCGAAACCGATTCCCGGATCAAGTATGATTTTATCGCGCGCAATGCCTGCTTCCTCTGCAATGCGCACACTCTTCGACAGATCAACAAGCACAGATTCCCAAAAAAGGCTGACATCCACACAACTTTTATCATTTTTCACCTGACCGGTATCGACCGCTTTATCCCTGTTATGCATGAGACAGCATGCAGCACCGCTGTCAGCAATGATCCGCGCCATGTTGTCATCGTGACGAAGTCCCCAGATATCGTTGATCATATCCGCTCCTGCCCGAAGCCCTGCCTCCGCAACCGCACTTTTATAGGTATCAAGCGAGACCGGTATGTCAAATCTTGATTTAATATGTGTGATCATTGGCGCGATACGGGCGATTTCCTCCTCATCACTGACCGGTTCATATCCCGGTCTTGTCGATTCACCGCCCACATCAATCACGGAAGCCCCCTCTTCGATCATCTGCTCCGTATGCTTCAGCGCCGCATCCATATGATTCCATTTTCCACCGTCCGAAAAGGAGTCCGGCGTCACATTCAAGATCCCCATCACATAAGTATGCGCCGCCGTATCAAACTCCCTGTTACCAATCTTCATAAAAATCTCCCCATCTGCCTGGGCAATGGCAGCTTCACAACACAATCTGCATGTTCTTTTTATCAGCACTCCAGTTACATTCCTGCCGCGCAAAGCATGCAAAGCAGGCACGGCTTAATTTATCAGCCCGATATAACAGTCCGCGCAGGCTTCTTTCCTCTGCAATGTTTTCATTCCTGTGGCTGCGCACCGCATCAACAATAACATCTGTTTCTTTTTGATCAAATCCGCTTTCCAGAAGTATTTTGGGCGCCAGTTCTGCGCTTGCCTGTTCATGCGGCGTCCCGTCTTCATATTGACGGTATCTGCCAATGTCATGTACGAGCGCGGCGGCGTAAACAAGAGCTTCCATAATGGGAACCTCTTGAACTTGTAAATGCGAAAGCTCTTGGGCTTGTGAAACCGAAAGCTTTTGGGCTTGTGATATTGGAAGTTTTTCTTTCACTGCAAGCAGCATGGCGATACGCGCCACATCAAGAAAATGCGCCATATCATGATGACAGTATCGCCTGTCCCTCTCTAATTCTTCATTCTTACGAATCGCTTCCTGATATGCGGGATTTGATAAAATCCGGTTGACTCTTTCCATTGACAGCCCTCTTTCTCTTTGCCTATTCCTCTTTCTCTTTTCCTCTTTTTCTTTTCCTCTTTCTCTTTTCCTCTTCCTCCCACTTCTTCACGGCTTCATGCCAACTCCCATGATTTTGCTTTTCAGAATCTTAAATCCGAATGAAAAGCCACCCGGCTCCGTCAGAAAAGAAACAATATTCCAATTGCACATAGCCGTCGCTGTCACGGCAAGCAAAATCATCAGATCAAGCACAAAAGCAAACAGGAATGTGTGTTTCTGCCATTTTGCTTATTCCTGCTCCTCTATTGTTTCCAGCGGGGCACGCTCTGCGGACAAGGATCGTTCCGTCTCCAGCAGCCCGCCCTGAAGGGCATCGCAATGCCTCTCCCTTTTATACTCTCACATGCAGGGCACTCCCTCTCCTGCTTTTATATTCCGACAGACATAACGATCCCTTTCGCTTTATGCTCTTCCAAGCATTGCAAAAAAGGTACGCTCAAGTTCCTGCCGATCGGCAAACGCACCGCGTTTTGCGATCGTAACAGTCTGGGAACCCGGTTTTCTCACTCCGCGCATCGTCATGCACATATGCTCCGCCTCCAGCATCACCATGACGCCCCTGCACTTCACATGAGCCATTAATGCATCGGAAATCTGCGCGGTCAGCCTCTCCTGTAGTTGCAGACGGCGGGCATAGATTTCCACGGTACGCGCAAGCTTGCTGAGACCCACGACCTCACCGTCCGGAATATATGCTACATGTGCCTTTCCAAAAAACGGCATCATATGGTGCTCACACATGGAATAAAAAACGATATCTTTCTCCAAAACAATCTCAGCGCTGTCCGTATGAAAAGTTTTTGACAATGGCTGCGCGGCTGTTTCTCCTGCTCCGCCCAAAATTTCCTCATACATACGCGCAATACGGTCAGGTGTTTCTTTCAAACCTTCCCGCTCCGGATCCTCACCGATTCCTTTTAGCAGCATCTCCACTGCCGTCCTGATCATTTCCTTATCCATGCCGTCATCTCCCAAGTCCGTCCTATACAACTTATATACCAGCGTCCCAGTACCAGTACTGATCAAGACGCCAGCATTTATGCACCTGTACTTACCAAGGTACCAACGTTCATCTGCCTATACCTGCCGGGGCATCAACGTTCACCTGCCTGTACTTATCAGGGTATCAACGTTCATCTGCCTATACCTGCCGGGGCATCAACGTTCACCTGCCTGTACTTATCAGGGTATCAACGTTCATCTGCCTATACCTGCCGGGGCATCAACGTTCACCTGCCTGTACTTATCAGGGTATCAACGTTCATCTGCTTCTACTTCTCAATGTACCGGCACTCTTGCATCACGTTCTATGCCGGCCAATCTGGTCAATGATACTTTTTCCTGCCTGCAGCTGCCTGCGTCTCATGTTCCACCGACACCTGCGCGCTTTCCGCGATTCCGTATCACTTGCTCTAACTTTCCAAGATAGGAAAGGGAACCGAATGCGACGATCACGCCGTCCGGCGGCGTCAACAGATACGCCATCTCAACCGCCTCCTCTAGACTATCCGCCGCTGTCACATGCTCGTTGATCTTTCTGATTTCCTGCGCAAGTTCGTAGGCTGGCAGCGCCCGTTGATTTTCAGGCGGCGTCACCGCTATGATCTGCTCTGCAAGCGGCGCCATCCGATTCACGATCGCTTCATAGTCTTTATCGCCTAACACTCCCATTATAAAGACTTTCGATTTATTTGTAAAATAAAAAGAAAGGGACTGTGCCAGTTTTTCAGCAGCATCCGCGTTATGCGCGCCATCTGCGATCACATATGGTTTTTTTTGTAAAATAGTCAGCCTTCCCCGCCATTGTGCCGAGACAAGTCCCTGTCTCAAGGCATCTTCTCCGATTGAAACTCCCTGCCCGTTCAACACACGCACGGTCTCCGCCGCCAGTACCGCGTTCTCGATCTGCCAGACGCCTCCAAGAGAGATCTTCAAATTCCGGTATCCGCCGTAATGAAAGCTTTGGGTCTGGATTCCGTACCTGATACCGGATACATTTTTCACATCTGCCACAGACAGCGGTGCTTTCTTTTTTGCTGCCTCCTGCGCGATCACGCACGCAGCCTCTTCTTTTTGTGCGGCGCTGACGACCGGACATCCCGCCTTGATGATTCCCGCCTTCTGCTCCGCAATCTTCGCAATCGTCTTTCCCAAAAACTGCATATGATCCATACTGATCGACGTCAGCACACTGACAAGCGGTTTCCGGATCAGGTTCGTCGCATCCAGAAGCCCTCCCATGCCGGTCTCCACAACCGCGATGTCACATTTTTTTTCTACAAAAAAACAAAACGCAAGCGCAGTCTCCACTTCAAATGCGGTCGGATGGGCATACCCTTCATCCGCCATTTCTTCCGCTGCTCCGGCGACGCGATTAAGAAGTCTTGCAAACAAAGACTTGGCGATCATTTTTCCATTCATCATGAACCGCTCCCGATACGCAAAGACCGCCGGAGAAGAATAGCTTCCCACACGGTACCCTGCCTCTTTCAGGATCGCAGTCAGATAGGCAAGCGTCGATCCCTTTCCGTTCGTGCCGGCGATATGGACAACGGGAACCTTCTCCTGCGGATCACCCAGCCTCCCGCATAATTCCCGGATGCTATCTAATCCCGGCACGCTTCCATATCGCGCAAGTTCTGCGATATATTCCATTGCCTGATGCTCAGTCATCTTCCGTGTGCACACTCCTTTTCCCGTTTTTGTGATCAGGCGATTGCGAAACACCCTACGGTAATCAAAAAACACGGGCTTCCATGCCATAGACCAAAGTCATTATAGCACGGCAGCCCGCGTTTGTATCATTCTTTTTACATAAAACATCCGCGTTCACGGTTCCGTTGCTGTTGAGTTGTCAGGCAATGTTTTGATCTGTCTTCCTTTTACCGTTCACAGCCACATTGCATCAGAAGCCTTTCCATTTCCCTGATTCCTTCCTCCTGCTCCTTCACGATTCCCTCAAGAACCGGAACAAGCGCGCAGCAAAGGTCATATTGCAGCGCTGTCTTTGCCATTTTAACCGCTCCTTCATGGTGCGGGATCATCTCACGCATGAAATTCGCATTGATGCAGTTTCCGGTCTTTGCATTGTTCATCCCGTCAAACATCGTTTGTATAATACAATCTATCTTATCCTGATAGCGGCAGACTTCATTAGGACAGTTTGTCTTTTCACGGCAGTCACACAGCATCCGCTCCATCTCGGCAATGCCCTGCTTCTGCGTGCGGATAATATTCTGTGCGATCCGTACAAGCGGTTCAAAGCACGAATACTTCAAAAGATTCTCGGACATCTCTACCGCCGCGCGGTGATGCGGAATCATCTGTGCGATAAAATTGCCGGAAATGCTGTCTGACAGCCTCGCACACGTCATTTTTTCCGTCATCTGCTCCAAAATACGCCGGTATGCGCACAGATATGCCTCCATATCGGGAAAGATTCGATTTGAATGAGACATAAACAGGTTCCATTCATGGTTTTATGATATGATATGCGGGAAATCGACAGGAAGTACCTGCACCTTGTCCCGCACAGCAGCTAGTTCATGCCGGACTTTGCAGCGTTTCCCATACAACGACCACCGTACCTGCTGCCATAATCAGAAATGCCGCGGCATAGCGCAGCGTCAGCGCTTCTCTTAAGAAGAGAAATGACAGCAGCGCACCGACAAAGGGCGCAATCGCGTAATATGCGCTTGTTTTTGCTGCACCCAGCACACTCTGCGCTTTGATGTAAAAAAAGATACTCAGTCCGTAAGCGACAAGCCCCAAAATAAGCGCAATTCCGATAAAAGGAATCCCCGGCAGGCTCTCCCCCGTAAAAAGAGCAATGAACAGCGAACCCAAACCTGAACAAATCCCTTTCAGCATCACGATCTCATAGGTATTTTTGGATGAAATACTTCTCGTGCAATTGTTTTCCAGACCCCAGCAGACCGCTGCCGCTAATACCAGCAAAGACCCCCATGAAAAATGCAGACCGGACAAGTCCTCGACGGAAAGAACCGAGCTTGATATGGTGATCAGCAGAATCGCAAGCCACAGACGTTTCGAGACTGCTTCTTTGAACACAAACAGCGCAATCAAGGAAGTCGCAACGATCTCAAAATTGTTGAGCAGCGAAGCGTTCGCCGACGTTGTGTGTAACAAACCGTACATCAGCAGAATCGGCGCCGCAATATCAAGCGCGATCATACCAAGCGTATAGGGCAGATCTTTTTTTGTCAGGTTCTCTGCATTTTCATGACGGTGAAACAAAAATAAAGCACCGATACCAAACCCGGCTCCCAGATACAGAAAAGCCGCCAACATCGTCGGTTCCATATGTTTTAACAGCAATTTGGATGCCGGCATATTCAGCGCATAGAATACCGCCGCCAGCACCGCATATAAGATGGAAACTGCTATTTTCCTCCGGTTCATATTAATCCCCATTCCGCCTTGGCGGCTCAAATAAGAATGTGAAATTTAATACTTCTTAGGCAGCGTTATTTACTGCATTAGAAATATTTTTCACACGATTCCTTCCAGTTCCTCCAAAGCCAGCCGACCGATTCTTCTAATCCCTCCACCGTTTTGGTCTCCAAAACACAACGGCAATGATGCGCTTTCGCAAGCTGCAGTCTCTGTATCAGATCGATCTCTCCGGTACCGAGCGCCCTGTGATTTTTTTCACCCAAAGCGTCATGAATGTGAAAATGCTGCAGTTCGTCCCCGTGTTCCATCAGAAACGCTTCGTCGATATTACCGACGCTGTGGGAATGGCCAATGTCCCATGTCAGTCCGAACACAGGACTCTCAAGCAGACCCTGCATCGCCTCTTTTTCATAATCCCGAAAGCCGTCCGTATTCTCGATGCAGATACGGATATCAAAGTCCCCGATCTCGTCCTCGCACATGCACCGGAATTGTGTCCATGCTTCCCGGTATTCTTTGCCGTACACCGCGAACAATTCCACCTTCCGCTCCGGCAGCGTAAAATAGACCCCATGATTCATGTGCATATTCAGAATCGGGGAGCCAAGCTTCTTCGCCGCCGTGATCGTGCGGCGCACGGTATCCGTATATGCCTGCGCGACTGCACGGTTAAAATCGCAGATGTTCAGATTTTCATCCAGATGAATCGTGTAATAAATCCCGTAACGTTCTTTCAGTTCCAACAATGCTTCAATTTCTTCCAATTTATCTGCCTGATAATCGGGCAGATTCATATTCAGTTCCACAAAATCAAGTCCAAGCTTCCGGCACAGCTTGAACGTTTCTTCCAAAGAAGAGAGTTCGATCAGCGTCGGCATGCCAAACTGGATCGTTTCTTTTCTGTTCCCACACATTTCCTTATCTCCGTTCTGTTTCCTTCAGTATATCGGAATGCAGCCGTAAACGCAAACAAAACCCGCTTTCCGGTGCCAGAGAAATACCTGATCCGTATTCTCTGTCCCCAAAAGCGGGTTTTCCTGTCTTACAAAAACGGGTTTTATTTGTTTCTTCTTTATTGTAAGCAAACAGCGGCGCGCTTACTCGATCGCAATATACTTACTCTCCTCCACGACTTCCTGCGGCTTCTGCTTTGGAATGGTCAGCCGAAGTACGCCGTTCTGGAACTGAGCCTTGATATCACCCTGCTCAATGCCCTCTCCGACGTAGAACGCTCTCTTTAAGGGTCCGGCATACCGTTCTCTGCGCAGATAGCGGACATTCTCCTGCTCCGCCGCAGCTGCCTTGGCTGCAGCAATGGTCAGGCAGTCATCTTCTACCGTTACCTGAATGTCTTCCTTTTTGAATCCCGGAAGATCGATCATAAGAAGATACTGATCCTCTGTCTCCCTGATATCGGTCCGCATCAGTCCTTCAGGCTGTACATTCTGTGCCGGTTTCTGATTTCTGCCCTCCGGTTTCGCCGTTGTGATATACGCGCGTCCGCCAAGATCATCAAAAAAATCATCAAAAAAGTCGTCGATCAAATTCTCACCAAATAATGAAGGCATCCACATTATCTTTTCCCCCCTTTATCCCTCAATCTCAATATAGCGCTTCTGTTCTTCTTTTTGTTCCGGTTCCTTTTTCGGGATCGACAACTTCAGGGTGCCGTCCTCAAACTTCGCCTTGATATCATCCTGCGTCACATCCTCACCGACATAAAAGCTTCTGCTGCACGAACCACTGTAGCGCTCCCTGCGGATATATTTGCCTTCCGCGTCCTTTTCATCTTTGCTTGTATTCGTCGTCGCGGTAACTGTGAGGTAGCCGTCCTTGATCTCGCCCTTGACATCCTCTTTCGCAAAACCCGGAAGATTCATGATCACCTCATAACCGTTCTCCGTCTCTTTCACATCAGTACTCATCATTTCGCGGCCGCCTCTTAGAGAAGTTCCGAGTGCGCGGTCGAATCCGTTTGTTCCAAATAAGCTGGGCATTAACATAAGTCATTCCTCCATTCTGTCTTACGTCTTCTTCTTAAGAAGATCGTGATACCCTGTTGCCTTTACAGCGCTTCCATTGTAATCTTTTCATTACAATGCTTTCATTGCCTTGTTACCTTTATCATTTCCATAGAAATCAGCTTCCTTGCGCTTCATTCATCGCCTCCGTTCCTTTGATACCTATGTTTTACCACCAATTGTTAGCACTGTCAAGAGGTGAGTGCTAATGAATTTGTAAAGGATTTCTAAAAATATCCTAAACACATCTGCTATTTCTTCATCCTATTTCTTCATCCTCTTCCGTTCCTCCAGCTTATCGTTCATCTTCTTTGCTGTCTTTCCGTCATTGATTCCTCGCAGTGAAAACGTAAACACGTAGACCGCCGCCGAAGTCAGACACATCAAAAACACGCCGGAAATGCTCAGTTTATACCAGCCGAAAAAATACCCGCACACCAAAACAACGGTTGTCACAAAAACATAGTGCAGGAAAATCCGGCGTACCCATCTGTTAAGCGGCATGTCACAGCCATGAAGAATCAACTCCGTGCCAAAGCCACACACAATTCCAATGGCAAGAATCTCCCACAACGTCACATACGGAATCTGCGCTGAAAGAATGTCGCAGCCGTTGGAAATCAACGTAATCAGATACCAGAATGCCGTCGCGATCAGCGTTCCCGTTGAAATGACTACTGAAAATTTTACTGCTTCTCCAATTCGTTTTTTCCACATATTGATCACCCTGTTTCTCCTGAAAATCAAATACCTTATGTCCCGCACCATTTCCCCGTCCATGCATCAGCAGATGAAACCCCGTTTTCAGAAAACGGAATACTTTCATCCTTAATATGTCAGATGACCCTACGACCATTTACACGCGCCGCTGTCCACATGCGCTTCTCCTACAGACCGAGCACTTTCTTTAGCTCCGGCACATACTGGCGCGAGATCAACGCTTTCTCGCCATTTTCCAGCAACGCCTCAAAGCGCCCGCCCATGTAAGGGGCAAAGCGCTTTACTTTCGATAAATTCAATATCATGGATTTCGAAATGCGGATAAAATCTCCTCCCGCAAGCCGATCCTCCAGTTCATACAGCTTCTGTTTCACCTCGGCAACGTCGTCTTTGACATAAGCAAATACCCGGTCATCCACCGACTCAAAGTAATAGATTTCTGCCGTCTCCACAAGGCAGATACCACCACCCTCGCGGAACACCGTCAGTCTGCCGGAATCCGGACCATTTGCATATCTGGCTGAATCGGAACCTCCCGTATGCCTGCCGATTCCCGAATCCATACTACCCGTGTACCGCCCCGTATCCGCGTCCGGACCGCCCAGACCACCCGTATGCCCGTCAGTCGCGGGAGCAGAGCCGCCCACAGGCTGACCAAAGTCACCGCCGCCTGCGAAGCGGCTTGCACCGGTATCTGCCGCAGGTGACTTGATCGCCTGTATCAGCGCCATGATGCGCTCATCGAGCTGATCGGCACGAATGATGATTTCTTCCTCGCCGCCCGGCGGCAGCGCTTCTATCGTAATCTTCACGTCAGACGCTTTTCCTTTCCTTCACGACATTTAACAGAATATAGACCGCAATCAGGATCACGACTGAAACGGTAACCCACATCACCATTACTGGCATGGTCACTACCCTATCAAGAAAGTACAGTCGGCAGTCCACTGCTTCTTTGATCCCGTTAAGAACCTCCTCCGTGACGCCGTTTTCTGCCATTTCTGCAAACACACCGCGCATGGCATGATTGCGGATCAATGAAGTGCCATAGGTACCCGGCAAAAACGACAGCACTTTCTGCAGCCCAGAACCAAAATTAGAGATCGGCATATACGCACCGCAGATGAAACCATAGCCCGCGCTGACGATCGTTCCGACCGCGCTGATCTGCCCCTGTGTGCTGATAAAAATATTGACGATAGAGGAGAGCGCCGTACCGAACAGCACCAACAGTACCGTATCTCCGCACATCAGCAGAATGTCTGACACCGTCATGTACCAGCCGACCGATTTTAAGTAGATCAGGCATGCAGCCAGCGCCGCAAAACACACGATCAGTGTGGAAAACACTGTCGCCGCATAATAGCTCATCGACAGCACGGACCGCTTCACGGGTGCAACCGTAAAATCGCCCCGCGAGCCGCTTACCTTATCCTGCACCATCAGCATATTGGAGCAGAATGCGACCGTCACGCAGCATACCGCTAAGATTGACGAGACCAGCTCCGCGCCGACAAGTCCTCCAATCACACTCTCCGGAAGCACAGATCCTTCCGGCATACTTTGGCTAAAACTATCATCATATGTTTTTCCCAAGAACGTCGCATACAATACAAGCAGAATCATCGGCGTGATCAGCGATGAAAAAAACATTCCTTTATCCTTAAAAAATAATTTTATATTTCTGACAGTAAGTGCCCTGAATTTCATACTAAATAACCATACCTTTCCGCAACCTGCGAACTTTGAGCCGCAGGCACAAATTCGTAAAAGACCGCTTTGCAAAAGACCGCTTTGCAAAAGACCGCTTTGCAAAAGACCGCTTTGCAAAAGACCGCTTTGCGGTCTTTTTCTTTTTTTACTCTGTTCTCTTTCCGGTCACGTTTAAGAACACATCATCCATTTTTCCCTTGACGATCTCAAAATCCGTAAATACCGAAGGATGTTCCATGATCAGCTTAGCTGCCGCCGCCGTATCGGGAACGGAGAGCCGGTAAGCGTTACCGTCTTTTTCATAGGGCAGTCCCATTGCCTTTACCGCCGCCTCCTCTGCGCCGTAAAGCGTGATAAAATCACCTGTATATTGATTTTTCAAGTCGATTGGCGTTCCCTCTGCGGCTATTTTTCCGCTTTCTATGATAACGACATAATCCGCCTCTGCTGCTTCTTCCATATAATGGGTCGTGAGGAACACCGTCATATTTTCATTTTTACGAAGACTTTCCACGACCTCCCAGACATTTTTGCGCGTCTGCGGGTCAAGCCCCGTCGTCGGCTCATCCAAGATCAAAATCTGCGGCTTATGAAAGATTGCACGCGCAATATCGATCCTGCGGCGCTGACCTCCGGAAAGTTTTCCGACCGGACGCTTCATCAGCCCGTCCAGTTCCAACAGTCCGGACAGCTCTGCAAGCCGGCTTTCAAATGTCTTCCCGCCGATTCCGTAAAGTGCCGCACGGCTCTTTAAGTTATCCAATACCGTGAGCTGCTGATCAAGCACCGAATTCTGAAATACGACACCGAGCAGGCTCTTGATCTCGTCCAAATGGTCGTGAAGATTTTTTCCGTCAATGATGACCTCGCCGTCATCCTTTTTTAACTGCCCGCACATCATGGAGATCGTCGTGCTCTTTCCGGCGCCGTTGACGCCCAAAAACGCGAACAGTTCTCCTCTCTTCACCTTGAAATTGAGGTGATCGACCGCTTTGATCTCGCCAAAGCGTTTGCATAAATTTTTGATTTCTATGATCGGTTCCATGCCGTCCCCCTTATCTGTCCTCTTTGTAACAGCCGGGTTCCCGTATGTCTGACTCATAGAACCGATGCTGTATCCTCATCATACCGCCGCCCGTTCAAATGTCAACAAAACTTCGGGTAAGCTGCATCAGGGACGGGGTAAGCTGCATGCCGTATAATATATCTGACGACATATTACCATAGTCGTTTCGCGATCATGCGGAAGTCCATGCACACCCGCTTCGCCGGGCGCGGTATCATGTGCTCCCCACATGCTCACGCTTCGCGATGCGCATCCGCGTTGGTCGGTAAATTTTTTCGTAAATCCGGTAAAAACTTTTTTCCTTTTGGCAGTTTTTGCATATACCGACAACAAAGGAGACAATATTATGAGCTTGAAAACATCGTATACTTTGAACTTCGCAGGAAGTTGTAATGCTTGACGAGCTTGCCGCAGGCGGCAAAACCTGCTATTTACCGCAAAAAATCGATGGCGTTCTCACCGGTACAACACATAATCCCTTATTTCTTTCACAAAGCCGCACTTCTCAAACACGGCGGCTAAATCCTGCAGGTACTCTTTGACCACGATCCGCTTGCGCCCTGTAAAAATCCTTCCGCGCCGGAACTCCTCTACAAATAAGAATAACACATCCTCCAATCCCGCAGTTTCAAAAGCACTGCAAGATTTTCCCTGCTTCTCAAATATCATGACCGGTCTTCCGCCGCGGATCGCGACAGCGCTTCCCGTTACATTGAGAAACGCCCTGCCATCCTCATGGGTAAGCAGTTTTCCCCATGGCTGCAGCGGATCTGCGGCATGCACCCAGACTGTCTCCGTAAGCGGACGGCGAAGCAGCGCCGTCACGCTCTCAAAATCTTTTGCTCGTATGAATTGCGCGCCCGAAAGTCCCCGCACAAAATAGCCCCGCCGCACTTCGCCGGTATATTCCGCCACGCGAAGAACGGAAAGTGCCTCCTGCCATGAAAGCCCGAACGCCGCGGCTGTCTCCCTGCACAGGATCAGATATCGGTCAAAGCACCGCTCCATCTGCTCTTTTACGGCTAACGGCTTTGCAGCTCGCACAAGTTCAAAGCGCCCCGCCTGCATCAGCTTTTTGTGCGCCCCGAACCGCCTTCTCGCATTCGCCTTTTGCAGACTTCCCCTCTGTAACACATGGCGCACCGGAACAAAGCTGTCCGCGCAGACGATTCCTTTTTCCACGAGGGAAAGAAGCACGTCGTAGACCGGTTCCCCGTCCAGTACGCTGCCAAGCGCCTGTGCAAAGCTCGCGCCGCGCTTACTGAGCGCCTCCGTCATCCTTGTCTCCTGTTCGGATAATAAATCCCACGGAATCTGCGGCCCCGCATCCCAATCGATCCGGTCAGCCTGTTCAAAACATACCCTGCCGTTTTCTTCCATACGAAAGAAGCAGCTTCCCTCGGATAGCACGGCGTCCAAATACGATTCCCGGTATCCTTTTACTCTTGAGGGCAGCAAATATTCCTCCCAAGCCGCTGCCGGGAACGCCGCTCCGGCAAACAGGGAGAGCGCCGCGCGCACGCACTCTTCGGGCGGAGCCTGTCTCTGCATGCGCGACAGGAGCAGCGCTGCATAGGCAGCCGGCTCCACCGTGGCAATCTCCTCACGGCGGTTTTTGACCGTCCGCGTCCTTGCACGCTGATAGAGCACGGCATGATAGTAACGCCCTTCCTGAAACACGACTTCCCCGCGTTCGCAAAGCTCGTTTAACAGTCCTTCCGTTTCCTCATCTTCCCATCCGTATCTCTCCGCGACCTGTACGACGCTCGACGCGCCGCGGTAGCGCAGCATACGGCGCACGATCTGCTGCGCCGCTTCACGGGCGTGCTGTCCGCCCGTATCTCCACAGTCCGTTTCGTGCTGACTGCAATCCCCCGTTGGCTTGTTGCTGCCGTCAATCGTCAGCGCAGTCGCATCTGCCGGCTTTTCCGATGCATCCCCTGCTGCCCCTAATGCAGCGCTACCGCTTTCCTCCGGCGCTCTTTTCCGCTGCCATCCGAATTCTGTCAGCGCTTCCCGATACGTCTCCGCCTGCTCCGCAGCGATCCAGAGTCCCTGCTCTAAATAGCATACACGCCCCTCACTCTCCAGCTGTTCAAACCACTCGACAGGCACGGCAAGCTCCCCCGCCGTCAAATCGCCCTCCGTCATCAAAAGCGTATGGAGCTGTTTTTCGTCCTGCGGCAGTTTATCATTTGCCTGCACCGCGGCAAGCTCCTCCTCTCCCGGCAGAATCAGATTCGACTGACGCTTTAACGCCTCCTCCAATTCCTCCTTTACCGCTTCATGGATCCCGCGCGGCGTCGGCGCGTAATCATACATGACGTTCGCCTCCTGCGCCCACTGAAGCGGCAGCGACATCGGGGATGCGCTTTCCGTTTCAACCTCGCGCACCAAAATCTCGCCAGCCTGTATCTGATTCAGCAGTTCCTTCACGCCCTCCACGTCCCAAAACTGTTCCATGCATTCCCGCCTCGTCTCACGGATGAGCGGATGCTCTTTTTCGCGCACGACCGAATCGAGCAGCTCCGCGCTCCGAAGCCGCTGCATCCAGAGCGGCTGTCTGGATTTTCCTCGAACACCCATCATCAGCGCCCTGCCGCAGTTATAGCGGAACGCCATATTAAATACAGACGTGGACGGCAGAATCGCCGCAAGCGTCTCCGACACATGCGCGGGTGATAGCCGGTAAAGCAGTCCTTCCGGCAGCGGCTTCTGACCGTAGGAATACAATAAAAAGCCGTCCTCATCGTCCACACTCTCCACATTCTCGCCAAGCTCACGCCCGGCAAGTCCCGCCGCAAGCAGCGCAAGCGGCGCGTTGACCCGCCGCCCGAATACCGAATGCACCATGAGCTGCGCCTTTCCCGAACGGTCGTAAAATCGCTCCAAAATGATCGTCTTATCGGTCGGCAGACCGCCCGTCGCGGCAATCTGTCTTTTGATATGCTCCCCGGAAAGAGAGACCGCCGCCTCATCCAATCCAAGCTCCGAAAGCGCCTCCGCCAGCCTGCGGTCTTCCTCCGCCTCCTGCAGGGACGCCAGAATTTTTCCGAAGGCAATTCCTGTCTCTTTATCCCTTCCCCTGATCTCCCCGTGCCAGAACGGAACCCGCGCGCCCTCGGTCGGCGCCTGACGCACGGTCACGGTATCCCTGCTGATATGCATGACCCGCCATGCAAAGGAACCGAGCAGAAACCGATCCCCTAGCTGCGTCTCGTAGACGAACTCCTCATCCGCCTCTCCGATCTTGACCCCGTCCTCCGTGCGGACGGTATAAAGCCCTTTATCGGGAATCGTGCCGCCTGCCGAGACCGCAAGCATCCTGCTGTAAGCGTCTCCCTCCACGGTCTCATGGATTCTGTCATATAAAAGCCGCGGGCGCACCGGAATATCTTTTTTATGCTCATAATCCCCTGCCAGCATCGCGAGTACGGCGCATACATCTTCTTTTTTTACATTGCGGAAATTCCACGCGCGCGGCAGAATTTTCATGACTTCGTCCACCTCATAACTGCCTGACGCCGCCATTGAGACCAAATGCTGTGCCAGCACGTCCAGACAGCCCTCCGGCGGATTCATCCGCTCCACGCGCCGCTCGTTTGTCATCTTTGCCGTCATGCCGCAGAGCACGCATTCCGCCGCAGTTCTCGGAAACAGATACATGACGCTTGTCCGGTTCGGATTGTGCCCGGCGCGTCCGAGTCTCTGCATCGTACCCGAAACCGTCCGCGGGCATCCCACCTGAAGCACCCGGTCGATCTCCCCGACGTCAATGCCGAGTTCCATCGAAGACGTCGCGCACAGCAGACGCAGTCTCCCTTCCCTAAGCGCCTGTTCCGTCTCGGCACGCTGTTCTTTTGACAGGCTTCCGTGATGGACGCGCGCAAAATCATCCCCTGCGATTAAGTTAACATAATATGACAATTTTTCCGCATAACGCCGCCCTTCGACAAACGCGATCACACTCCGCTGCCCCTGACAATACTGATAAACAAGTTCGGACAGATCTTTCCACACCGAATCCGTTCTTTTTTTATCCGGATCCATATACGGCCCCAGTATTTCAAGGCGAATGTCCTTGCGCATGGACGGAGCCGCCACAAATACAGGTTCCGGCGCAAGATATGCCGCCGCATCCTCAAGCGGTGAAATCGTCGCGGACAAACCGATGCGCTGCAGCTTTCTTTCACACAATGCGTCCAGCCGCGCGAGCGACAGCATCAGATGCGCCCCGCGCTTCGTGTCGATCAGCGCATGCAGCTCGTCCACGATGACCGCACGCGCCGTCGTAAGCACGCTGCGCCCGCTTTTGCCCGTGAGCATGAGATAGAGCGACTCCGGCGTTGTGATCAGGATATGGGGCGGCCTGCGCGCCATCCTGCGCCGCTCGCTCTGATCGGTATCCCCGGTACGGATGCCGACTGTGACAAGTTCTTCCCCGCCGATGCCGGCAAGCGGTTTTTTCAGGTTCTCGCGGATATCGGCGGCAAGTGATTTTAACGGCGAGATATAGATGAGCTGCAATTCCTGCTTCAGCGTCCCCTCCTCCGCCTGTTTTTTTAGCCTGTCCAAAAAAACAAGAAACGCCGAGAGGGTTTTACCGGTTCCGGTCGGCGCCGATACGAGCACATGTCCGCCCGCCGCGATCGCGCCCCACGACTGCTCCTGCACCTGCGTCGGTTCGCCCAGTGTCTTACGAAACCATGCCGCCGTTTCCCGTTCAAATAATGTCAGACAATCTTCCATGCCGTTTGATATCCTTTCCGTCTGTTGTCCTGCTGCTTCACTGTCCTGCTGTTTTGTGATTTCACTCCGGCGTTCTGCTTCTTGTCGCCTTGCCTTCGCCACGCCGCTTCTCTGCTACCTGACGCCGTCCTGCTTCGGAGCGCCGTACCGTTTCTGAAGCTCCAGCACCAGTTCCGAAAATCCCCTGCGGAACTGCCTTTCTCTGACCGTATAATTCTTTTTCTGCGTGTGCAGAGTAATACTCCGGTCCCGTGGCTGCGGAGAATAAGAAATTCTTGTCACTTCGTTCCAGCCAACGCTTTCGCTGCCTTTCGGAAAACGCGAGAATGTGATCTGCCTGCTGTCGTAAGTGATCTTTTGCAGGCTCGTATAAATAAGCATGACGACGCTGATCAGAATGAGTCCTGCCACCAAAAGCTTCGTCTCCAGACCTTCCTTTGAAAGCAGCCATGCCCCCATCTCTGCTATGTCTTTTCCCGAAACGATTCCCATCACAAAGATCATGCCCGCCATCAGCAGGCTGATCACCAGCATCACGATATATTCACCGGTCCGGTAACGCAGCATGCCCTCTCCCGAAAACGTACTATACGTCTGCTGATAGGCACTGCCGCCGCCCGCAGCCGCCGTGTATTCCGGCTTACAGCAGCGCACCGCCGTCTCATAAAAATCATGATATCCGGTCAGATCTGCCGTCGCGGTAACACACTTTACACCGTTCCTGTCATATAAGGAAAACGCGTCCTGATTTTGGATCTCCATGCGGGAAATCTCACGCCATGTCAGCCTTTTGTATGGGCGAAACGGCTCACCGGGCAATATCTGTTCGTCGTCATAAAGCGTGTGCCGCTTCTGCATACAGTATCCGGCAAAAAATCCGCAAATCAGGATCAGAAGCCCGATGCCGAGACACAGCAGGATCATGTCGCCCGCTTCCTCCCACGCGCCGTCAGAAATCGCGAGATATGAGAACAGTCCCAAAAATCCCATGATAAAAATGCCAAGCGCCGGCAGCACCATCACCCTAGTCCGCGGCACGGCAAGCATGCGCATTCCTCTTTTCTGATACTCCCGCTGTTTCCTGCTGCCCCGAAAAACCGGCGTCACTGATAACAGTAAGATAATCAGTCCAAAGACTGCCAGCAAAATCCATTTGATGATACGTTCCTGCATTGGTATACCCCCCCCTTCGCGGTGTTTCCCCAGATTCATCGGTTTAGCGTCCGGCTGCCCGGATCTTTACACGTAAAAAGCGAAACACCCGTCCTTGTCCATTTTAGCACAGACTGCACCGCAAAGTCTATTCGCAGTTGTGCGGTACATTACGCACAGTTGTATGTTGCCCCACCTGCATCAAATCCTCTTAACAAAAACACAGATTCCAGTTGAAGACCACACCTCTAATTTGATATAATGATGCTATGAGAAAATCATCTAAAAAGAAATCCAACCGCATATCCGCCATCATCCTGCTCCCGATCATCGCAGTGATCATTGCCGTTCCGGTCATATTGACAATCCTTGTGGAAGCTCCGGTCAGCGGCACAAAGTCTCCTGCCGGAACATCGGTCACCACCGACATCAGCGTATCCGGCAGCTCAGACGATCCGGATTCCGGCGGCGTATCCGCAGATTCAGGCAGTCTGAACCCCAACAGCATGTCCGCAGATTCAGTCAACCCGAATCCCAACAACATATCCGGCGGCTCAGACGAGTCAGGCTCCGGCAGCATATCCGCAGAGCCGAACGCTCCGGACACCTTGCATTCCGACAGTTCCGAATCACCCGACTTCCCGTCATCTTCAACGGAAGCTCCTGCGGATATCGGCACGGACAGCGCTGAACTTCACTCGTCCCCGCCTTCCGGCGATGCAGACATCCCTGCACCGCCATGCACGCTTGACGACATTCCCGCTTACTCCGGCGGACTTTATACCACAATTAACGATAATGTTCCTTTTTTTACAAACGCAGACAGCACACCGGAATCCTTTGAACGCTATTCCGTGCTAGACAGCCTTGGGCGCTGCGGTGCCGCCTACGCCAATATCGGACGCGATCTGATGCCGACTGAGGAGCGCGGGGCAATCGGGCATATCCGTCCGAGCGGATGGCATACGGTAAAATATGAAGGCATAGACGGCAATTATCTTTATAACCGCTGTCACCTGATCGCTTTCCAGCTTGCCGGAGAAAATGCAAACGAGCGCAACCTGATCACCGGAACACGGATGTTTAACGCAGTGGGGATGCTTCCCTTTGAAGAGACGGTCGGCGACTATGTGCGGGATACGGGCAATCACGTCCTCTACCGCGTCACGCCGATGTTTCGCGGCGGCAACCTTGTCGCGGACGGCGTTCTGATGGAAGCATGGTCCGTCGAGGACAGCGGTGCCGGAGTCTGCTTTAACGTTTTTGTCTATAATGTACAGCCCGGAATCATCATTGACTATGCGACCGGAGAAAGCCATGCGGACGGCGGCAGCGATTCCGCAGGCAGAAATCCTGCAAACGGCGGAAGCGATTCAGCCGGTCAGGACAATTCGCCCGGCAGCTCTAACGCCGCAGACGGCAGCATCGCGAATCCCGGAAATAATACCGATAACGAAAGCGAGCCCTCCACCCCCACAGTCACTCCCGATGCAGACTATGTGCTGAATACCAACACCGGAAAATTCCACTATCCCTACTGTGACAGTGTTTTGGATATGTCGGAACGCAATAAGTTTTTCTACTCCGGAAGCAGGGAAGATGTGATCGCAATGGGCTATGTCCCCTGCAAAAGATGCAATCCATAAAAAATTAAGACCAATTCACAGCATGCGGATTCTTCCACAGTGAGTGGTCTTTTTTTTGCGCAAAAAGCAGAAATATCCCGAAACAGCGGCATTTCATTTGTGCCAATAAGGGAGGCACAGGACATGAAGATCGATCAGGTATGAATTGACAACCGGAAAGTACGAAAAGAGGTGAACCAATGAACATCACAAATTCTACAGATTCAGGCGGAACCGTGAACGGGACTTCCGCCAGGATCAACGAGCATAAGATCATGAAAGCTTCTGCAATGACCAGCGAACATGAGACCAGCGAAACTTCCTCCATGATTGACGAACACGAAGTCATCAAAATTACCGAAAAGACGCCGGAGATCCCAAAGATCGGCAGGATCGTGCGCGGCGATGCCAATTCCGTCATGCTGACATTTGAGATCAACCGCTATTATGACGGTGTCGATCTCAGCACGAAAAACATAAGATTCATTGTAAAAAACGATTACGGCGTATTTACCGAATCCGCCGTCAACCCGCAGTATCAGGATACACTTTTGCGCTTTTCATGGATCCTGTCTTACGCTGCAACGACCGGCGGTCCGGTCACATGCGCAGTCGAATTTTGGGGCACGACCGATTCGGGCAAAAATTATTCCTTAAAAACAACGCCCTTTTCCTTAAGGATCGAGGAATCCTTGGATACTGCGGATATCACAATCATCCCGTCCGATAACTGGTATGTGGATACGGAAAACCGTATATCCGTCTTAGAGGCATTCGTTGGCGGCGCGGAGTTTGCGACCCTGCAGGATGTAGCTGATGCTATTTCTAATATGGAATACGAATCCGCTCCGATCGATTTCACAAATGATTTCTGATCGGGAGGCGCAGATGGAAAACCAAAAAAATCTTTTAGCAGCCTCCTCAATCGCAATTCTTCCCAATCTGTCGATACGGATCCCCTCCGTCGGGGAAATTCTGGAGTCGGAGGCACATTATTACAATCTGGTCTCCTCTCTCACCGCCACACCGTTCCAATATATGGTTCCGCTTGACGATATGGGCATTGATTTTACCATGATCACCGATTATCAATTGTTTTATATGCTTTTTCCGGTCTTGGCGAAGGGCGATCTGCGCATTTTGTTCGGAGACCTTGATCTGTCAGATATCGCCGCCTGCACAGATCCGGTCAACGGTACCGCGATCTTATACAGCGCGCAGAATGACCTTATGATCGATGAACTGGTCCACCACCGGATGGCGGATGCTCTCAGAAAGATCAACCACCTGCAAAAAGAAACCCGTATGCCCGGCAACGAAGAAGCAAAAGCATTCCGTATCCAACTGGAGCGGAAAAAACAAAAACGCAATGCCGGGAAGCCGTATGAACCCTATTTGGAGAAACTGGTCGTGGCATTAGTCAACAGACCGGAGTTCAAATACAATTACGACGAGGTCAATCATCTGACGATCTACCAGTTTCATCAAAGCTTTGAGCAAATCAAATTAAACATCCTTTTTGATCATACAATGACCGGCGTATATGCCGGAACGGTAGACACATCCAAGATCAAAGACCGGTCATGCTTATCATGGATCCCTATGCATTCCTAAAATCAATCAGGCGCCTCCCGTGCCTTTTGATCAAACAATCATTTTTTCATTCAAAGGAGGAAACAACAATGGCAGTAGACGTAAGTAAGTTAATCATTACCGAGGTCGCACAGATCACGGCGTTTAATAACGCCGGCGAATTGGAGTTTATCATGGACGAGGTTCAGAACGGCTCCATCAAGAACAGTCAGGAGAAATCCGACATTACGGGAAGAAACGGACGTAAGATTGCTTCCCTGAAAAAGAACAAAGCCGTAACCGTCTCCGCGACGAACGGCGTCCTTGTCGGCGGCGCTCTGGCAGCGCAGACCGGCTCCGAAGTGGAGCAGGGTACGTTCCGCGTCCGCATCACCGACGTGATGACCGTAAAAGACAATGCATGCAAGACTACAAAAACAGCAGTCGGCGTCACCGGCGCAGAGATCGGAACCATCTATGTGAAAAATGCCAACGGCTCCCTCGGCACAAAGCTCGAGCAGGATGCGGCTGCGGCGGCAGGCAAATTCAAGTATGACCCTGAGACACAGGAAATTACCGTTTCCGAAATGACGGACGGGACCGAGCTCGTGGCATTTTATGATGTGGAGGCGGAAGCTGCAAAGATTTCCAACGACTCCGAGACATACAGCAAGGTGTTAAAGCTCTATATCGACGTTGTCCTTCAGGACTCCTGCAATGTGGAATATGCCGGTCAGATCATCATTCAGAGAGCCGACGTATCCGGCGAATTCGAATTATCGCTCGGCGGCGACAATTTTGCGCATGCGTTTGAAGCGGAATCCCTCGCGGGCGGCTGTGCAGGTTCCACCAACCTCTGGGATCTGGTGGTCTACGGCGTGAACTAATCCGTTTCGCAAGGAGTCCCCAAATGCCAGCCACAGTACAAAAGCCCTGCAAAATATGCGGTAAACTCTTTACTCCGTGTGCGGACTGTGAACAGGACAAGGCGGTATTCCGCTGGAAAAGCATTGCCTGTTCACAGAAATGTGCAAAAGCATATTTTGCAAAAATCGAAGAATCGAGGCTGCCGCAGCGGACATCAACGCCCCCGACACAAGGTGCGGGGGATCAGGTTTGAAGCGCCGCAGGCAGCGATGCATCATCACATCAAACGATGACGGTTCGACCGTAACATTCAAAAAAGCGAAAGACCCGCGCTACGCGCGGGTCCCTCGTTTTTTGTAACCCCGAAAAATTGATTCACAAACACAAGAAAGGCTGGTGACAAATTGTCCACACAAAACAATGACAAGATCGTGCTCAGCTTGGATGAACACAAAACCACCGCGCAATTCAGTAAAGACCTGAAAAGGGTACTAAAGCAACTCCCGGACCTCAGTATTTCCGGCAGGCTCGACGGCGGTCTCGATGAGGCGCAGCAGGCTCTGAAAGAATCCGAACGTTCCATGCGCTCCATTGACAAACTCGGCGCGTCTTTCCAAGCCCAGATGACGCAGGCTGCGCAGAGCATTTCCAAATGGCTGTCCTTGAATACAGTCGTTTCTCTTTTCATCTCCCAAACCCAGAATGCCGTGAAGGAGCTGCGTCAGGTCGATACGCTCTTAACACAGATCGGTGCCATAAACAGCGGACTATCACGCTCAGACCTTGCCCGCATCGGTGACAACGCCTTTGACGCCGCCGGCACTTACGGTCAAAAAGCCTCCGACTACCTGACCGGCGTACAGGAAGCGCTTCGTGCCGGTTACGACAATGCAGAAGCTATTTCCGAATTATCTCTCGCCGCACAGACGGCAGGCGGCATGACCTCCGCCCTGGCACGGCAGATGATCCTTGCCACCGACAGGGCCTTCCATATGAACGGCTCCATTGCGGAGCTGACAAAAGCCCTGGACGGCATGAACGAGATCTCCAACCAGGGCACCGTTACGATGGCCGACATCTCGGAAGGCATTGCGGCTGTCGGTGCGGAAGCGGATTCTTTCGGGATCGGCATCGGACAGACGGCTGCCGCACTGGGTACGATGATCGATGCCGCCGGCGGGAACGCCCCGGATGCGGCGGACGCATTCCGGTCCATCCTCTTTTATATCAGGCAGATCTGCGACGAAGACGCCGGTATCGATGCCGCCGGGCTCTCCGCCTATGAAGCCGCCTGTGCGTCGTTGAATGTCAGACTGGGGGAAACCAAAAACGGGATCCTTTCCCTGCGCGACCCGATGGCGGTGCTTGGCGAACTGGCTGACGCCTATCGCGGACTGGACGAAAACGACGTCCGCAGAAATGCGCTTCTGGATGCTGTCGGCGGCGGCTCCACTGCTTCGCAGCTCGACGCACTGCTCAGCGGATGGGATACCTATGAATCCATGCTGGCACAGTATGAGAATGGCGCCGGTTCCATGGCAAGGGAAGCAGAGCTGGCCGCAGATTCATGGGAGGGTTCCCTGAACCGTTTATCCAATACATGGACTGCCACGCTCGGCAATATCGCGGATTCGGACGCTGTCGCCGCCGCAGTCAACGGCTTAAACAGTCTTTTGTCTGTCGTAGAACGCATCACGGACGTTCTCGGCTCTATGGGCACGATCGGGCTCGGCGCCGGTCTGTTTGCCGGTATCAAAAACGCAGGTAGGGTGAAACGGAATCCCTCATATCGAATATGCCTGTCATAGTATGAGTTCCTGTTCAGAGAACAGGTTTTGCATATTATCCTTTGTGAAATACACAATGGTATCTCGTGTGGAATCAACCACCGTATATCTCATAAGAGGTATAGCAGATATGGCATCCCTCTGCATATGGATGCATCCTTTTGCAATTAAGGATCTTGAAAGTCAGTATACAAATATCTCTACGCTCCTTCGTGGTGACATGAAAGGCTATCGTGATAATGTGATATTTGATGACAACGAGCAGATGACAGCGCACAGTATGTGCAGATATCCTTTTAAGGGTGGAAATCTCGCCTGACGAGTGCTAATCCCAGAGAGCATCAGGGCAGGCGGTACCGGGTGAAACTCCCTGTACTGCAAGGCGTGCTCCGGACTTTGCCGGGTGTAACGGTCAGTAATTGCCGCAGGAATCTTATCTCCTGTGTTTACACGTTTGTGGAACTCTTGTTGTCAGAGTTGATAAGAAGACAACGCTTTTCATCAGAAAATGATTTTTTACGGTATCCTCCCTGCCGTATGTGGAAGAAACGGGAGAAGTAAAGCCCGTCCGCGGTGATACGGAAGAGTATCATAATGTCGCTGACGTTTTATAAACAAAGTAACAGCAAAGTGAGATGATCGGATATGGCATATTTAGATGTGCATAAAAAAATGAGGACATATCTGCATCTTTCGCAAATAATTTTTTATCATGCTTCCGCTTA
>Ga0137306_100319_pt1 | contig 72732 bp, 56 predicted proteins | sample Inofroosms_March_FD_97187 | JGI IMG/M metagenome (GOLD analysis project Ga0137306, IMG submission 97187) | Mouse cecal microbial communities from Vienna, Austria - N-Acetylneuraminic and N-Acetylglucosamine D2O microcosms_March | ecosystem: Host-associated > Mammals > Digestive system > Large... | reverse complement strand
AAGGAAAAGATGTTCGGGGCGGCCGCGGCTTGCAGAGCTAAACACCGGCTTCAGCCGTGCGAGCCGAAGCCCCGCCCTGCGGAGGCTCGCAAAACTCGCCCCGCGGGCTTCGGCACGAGAACATTTGCGCCACCTCTATCAAAACCAGGCGACTGCGAATTACAAAACCGCAGAACGAGAAAAACCGGCGCAAAAAAAACGCCCGACAAAACAAACAATCCCTTAACCACCCGCGCCATTACGCCGCCAGCGGACTGCTGAATCTACTAACCACGCTGACAGAAGCCGTAGCCCCTGTCACTCCGGGTGTGAAGTTGCCGGGAACGAAGATAAAACAAAAATTATTTACACGGAAAAGTCCGCCGGAACGGCTGGAGGAGGGACGGGATCGAGGGGTGACCCGGCCCGAAATCAAAGCAAGCGGCTTAGAAATGGCTGCCCGGAGAATGACATAAAGCAAAACAGTTGAACAAAAGAAAACGAGAAGAATCCGACCACGCCCCGAACGGGACAAAACCCACAACGCAAAGAGAAAGCGAAACCGCCGCACCGAAACGAAAAATGCCGGCCCCAAGTAAAGGGCCGGCATCTCTCTATGCAAAACGGACTAACGCACCTTGAATCCCTCGTCGGCGCGGACGGGAATGGGCAGCTTGGCGTAGTAACCGCTCTCGAGCTTCTCGCGCACGGACTTGAAAGCTTCGATCGTCTCCTTGACATCCTCGAGCGTATGAGCCGCCGTGGGAATGACGCGCAGGATGATCTCGCCCTTCGGGATGACGGGATAGATCACGATCGAGCAGAAGATACCGTGGTTCTCGCGCAGGTCGACCACCAGGTTGGTAGCCTCCGGCACACCGCCCTTGAGGAAGACGGGGGTCACGGGCGAATTGGTGACGCCGATGTCGAAACCGTTCTCCTTGAGGCTGCTCTGCAGAGCGCGGACGATCTCCCACAGCTTCTGCTGATACTCGGGGTGCTTGCGGATAAGGTCCAGACGCTTCAGCGCGCCGATAACCATCGGCATGGGGAGCGACTTGGCGTAGAGCTGCGAGCGCATGTTGTAACGGAAAAGGTTGATCAGCCAGCGCGGGCCGCTCACGAAAGCGCCGATGCCGGCCATCGACTTGGCAAAGGTATTGAACAACACGTCCACACCGTCGACCACGCCGAAATGCGAAGCCGTACCGCGGCCGCCCTCGCCCATCGTACCGAAACCGTGGGCGTCGTCGACCAGCAGGCGGAACTGGAAATCCTTCTTCAGCGCCACGATCTCGTCGAGCTTGCCCAGGTCGCCCTTCATGCCGAACACACCCTCGGTGATGACCAGCACACCGCCGTTCTGCTCCTCGGCCAGGTCGGTAGCATGCTGAAGCTGGAGGCGCAGCGACTCCATGTCGTTGTGTCCGAATACGAAACGCTTGCCCTTGTGCATGCGCAGACCGTCGATGATGCAGGCGTGAGCCTCGGCATCGTAGACCACCACGTCGCGCGGCGTGAGCAGGCAGTCGATGATCGAGATCATGCCCTGGTAACCGAAATTCAGCAGGAAGGCATCCTCCTTGCCCACGAACTCGGCGAGCTCGCGCTCCAGCTGCTCGTGATAAACGGTCTGACCGCTCATCATGCGGGCGCCCATCGGGGCGGCCATGCCGAACTTGGCGGCACCCTCGGCGTCGGCCTGGCGCACCTCGGGCAGATTGGCCAGACCGAGGTAGTTGTTCAGGCTCCAGTTGAGCACCTTCTTGCCACGGAACACCATGCGGGGACCGATTTCGCCCTCCAGCTTGGGGAAGGCATAGTAACCGTGGGCATAACCCATGTACTGACCGATCGGTCCGCCTGCGTTTTTCTCAAGGCGTGCAAAAATATCAACCATTGTTTTTCCTTTATTTAAGATTTACTGAGTTCTCTTGGTTCCGATGCGGGAATCGGTGACGCAAAAGTATAAATAAAACACATTCGGTCAATCAAAGGTAGCCGTTTTTTATTGCGCACCGATACGCATTTATACTTAATTTGCACCCTCCCGGAGATCGTCGGGCTTTTCTTCCGGCCACGGCCCCGGCAGGCGGATGAAAAGCAGCCGCAGATGCTGGACGCAGCGCACGGAGAGCGCATTGGCGCGTTGGCTGTCGTCCAAAGGCTTCACCGCCCCGGCGTGGAGCCACAAGTGTCCTGCCTGCTCATCGCCGGAAAAGAAAGGCGACGAAGCCCAGTACCAACCGTGCGTGCCGACGTTCCCCAAGGCTCCCGACGTCGTGTTGCGGTAGCCTGCAGCAGGCGCTGTGGAGCAATCGCTATGAGGAATGCGGCGGAGGGTGCGGAACAATGGTTTCTGTACGAATGTCGTTGCGTCGTTCTTCGGCTCTTTTGAGCCGTGCGGGCCGCAGCCTTGGCCGGCGCAGGCCCGCAAACATCCGGTTGTCGCCGGGCGTGCCCCGCGGCTGCGTCCGAATCCCAAGCCCTACTTGTCATTCTGAACGAAGTGAAGAATCTTTTTCCCTTGCGAACCAAAGGCCGCGGACGGACTATGCCGAGCAAGGAGGAGAAAGACAAACGAAGTGCAGTCAAACATCTGTATACTGACGCGACAGATTCTTCGTCGCTATGCTCCTCAGAATGACAATGCTGTCTTTGCATTGAATCATTTCCTTTCGGGGACTCATTCAAGTGCTCGCCCGGGCCGGCTGCGGGGGTCGCGCCTATGGGCGCGAGCCGGCCCCGGGCGCAAGGTCAAAGACCTTGAAATGCCCATTACATATTGTTCGCAAACTCCGCGGCAGACTGGAATATGCAACTGGCGGCAACACGGAAAGGTGGAGGGAAAAGATGTTCGGGGCGGCCGCGGCTTGTAGAGATAGAATCCGGCTTCAGCCGGGCGAGCCGAAGCCCCGCCCTGCGGAGGCTCGCAAAACTCGCTCCGCTGGCTTCGGCACGAAAATATTTGCGCCACCTTTATCAAAACCAGGCGACTGCGAATTGCAAAAACCGCAGAACCACAGAAACCGGCGCAAAAACCGCCCGACAAAACAAACAATTCCTTAAACCCACCGCGCCATTACGCCGCCAGCGGACTGCTGAATCTACAAACCACACTGACAAAGAGCCGTAACCCTTGTCACTCCGGGCGAAAGATGCTGCCTTTCATCCGGACGGGGCCTGCGGATGATTGCCGTTTCATTTTTAATTGTTATTTTCGCGCCATGACCTCGCTTTTCCACGACATCATTTTCGGACCCGTCCGTTCGCGGCGCCTGGGTCTGTCGCTGGGCGTCAACCTCCTGCCCACCGAATCGAAACTCTGTTCGTTCGACTGCATCTACTGCGAATGCGGTTGGAACGCCGAGCATCCCGGCGCCCGGCGCTTCAATGCCAGGGCCGACGTACGCACTCAGCTCGAAGCCGCCCTGCGGCGCATGGCGGCCGACGGCACGCCGCCCGATGTCATCACCTTCGCCGGCAACGGCGAGCCCACCCTGCACCCCGAATTCGAAGCCATCATCGGCGACACCCTCGCCCTGCGCGATTCGCTGTCGCCTGCGGCCAAGGTCTCTGTGCTCTCGAACGCCACCCAGCTCCACCGCGACGACGTCCGCCGCGCCTTGCTGCGCGTCGACAACAACATCCTGAAACTCGATTCGGCGCTCGACGCCACGGCGCGCCGCATGAACAACCCGCAGAATCCGGACTACAACGTGTGCGGCATCGTCGAACAGATGAAGCGGTTCGACGGACGCATGATCCTGCAAACCATGTTCCTGCGCGGTATGTGCGACGGCACGCCCATCGACAACACCGTCGAAGAGGAGGTCGCGGCCTGGCTGCGTCTGGTCGACGAAATCCGGCCCCGGCAGGTGATGGTCTATTCGCTCGACCGCGATACGCCCTGCCCCACGCTCGAGAAGGTCCCGCGCGAGGAGCTGCAGGCGATCGCCGCACGCGTCGAGGCCCTGGGCATTCCCTGTTCGGTCGCCTGAGGGCTCAGGCTTCGGTTCCCCGTCGCGGAACATCGAAAAGAGAGCCGCAGATGCCGGCCGTCACTTCATCTCTTTCAATTTTCGATAGATGCTCTCTTCATCGTAGCCGCAGAGAGCCTGGAGTTGGGCCGGAGTGCCGTGCTCGACCCACATGTCGCCGACACCCAGCGAGCAGACCGAGGGCCCGAAGCCATGGCTGTTGAACCATGCCGCGATTGCTTCGCCCACGCCTCCGCGGAGCGAACCGTCCTCGACGGTCACCACACGCTTGAAACGCGCCCCGACTTCGGCCAGAATCGCCTCGTCGAGCGGTTTGACGAAACGCAGATCGTAATGGGCGACGCTCATCCCCTCGGCGGCGGCTCTTTCGGCGGCCCGGGCCGCCGCATTGCCCACCGTGCCGATGGTCAGCAATGCCACCTCGTCGCCCTCGCGCAGGCACCGCCCCTCGCCCGCAGGCAGCAACTCGAACGGCTCGTCCTGCCAGGCCGCGCCGGCTCCGTTGCCGCGAGGATAACGGATCATATAGGGAGTTCCGGCCTGGAGGGCCGAATACATCATGTTGCGCAGTTCGCGTTCGTCCATCGGCGCCGCGACGATGAGCGACGGCACCGTGGCGAAGGCCGCCATGTCGAAAAGTCCGTGGTGCGTTACGCCGTCCTCGCCCACCAGTCCGCCACGGTCGAGACAGAGCACGACGGGCAGGTTCTGAATCGCAACATCGTGGATCACATTGTCGTAGGCCCGCTGCATGAACGACGAATAGATGTTGCAGAAAGGCACCATCCCCGCAGCGGCCAGTCCGGCCGAGAAAGTGACGGCATGTCCCTCGGCGATGCCGACGTCGAAACAACGCTCGGGCATCGCCTGCATCAGAATGTTCATCGAACAGCCCGAAGGCATGGCCGGCGTGACGCCCACCACGCGGCTGTCCATGCGCGCCAGATCGAGCAGCGTACGCCCGAAGACATCCTGGTAGCGCGCCGCGGCGCCCTGCGGGCGGATGCGCTCGCCCGTATCGGGATTGAAGCACCCGGGAGCATGCCACACCGACTTATCGTGCTCGGCGGGCAGATATCCCTTGCCCTTGTCGGTGATGACGTGCAGGAGTTTCGGTCCCGGAATGCCGCGCAGCGCGCGCAGCGTCCGCACCAGCTCGGGCAGGCTGTGGCCGTCGACAGGACCGAAATATCGGAAATTGAGACTCTCGAAAAGATTGCTGTTGTTGAGCACCCCCTGCTTCACGGCGTTGCCCGTCTTCTGACACAGCCGCAGCAGCCACGGCGCAGGCGACAGAAGGCGCCACACCCACCGTTTCATGCGGTTGTAGTGCACCGAAGTCGACATCTTGAGCAGGCAGTTCTTCAGCGCGCCGGTCACCTGGTCGATGGCCATGTTGTTGTCGTTGAGGATCACCAGCAGATCGGTGTTGCGGCTCGCACCGGCATTGTTGAGCCCCTCGAAAGCCAGCCCCCCCGTCATCGAGCCGTCGCCGATGACGGCCACCACCTTGTGTTTTTCGCCCCGCAGTTCGGCCGCCTTGGCCATGCCGAACGCCGCCGAGATCGAGACCGAGGCGTGGCCGCCGCCGAAAGCGTCGTATTCGCTCTCGGCCATGCGCGGGAAGCCGCTGATGCCGCCCAGCTTGCGTTTGTTGCGAAAGGCTTCGCGGCGCCCGGTGATGATCTTGTGGGGATAGGTCTGATGGCCCACGTCCCACACGACCTTGTCTTCGGGCGTATCGTAAACATAGTGGACGGCCGCCGCCAGTTCCACGGCGCCGAGGCTCGACGCCAGGTGGCCGGGGTTGACCGAGCACTCCTCGATGATGTAGCGGCGCAGTTCGTCGCAATAGGTGCGCAACTCCTCCTGCGAGAGCTTTTTAAGCTCGCGCGGCGAATCGACCAGCGGGAGTACCTTGTAGACTTCGGATGCCATTGCGGGACAAAGATACGGATAAGCGAGGGCAAAAGCAAGCTTGCTTGCATTTTGCCGAGCGAGAGTATCTTGGGCGCCAGCCAAAGATACGGATAAGCCGCAACAAAGAATTGGTTGCTTGCATTTTGCCGAGCAAGAGTATCTTGGGCAAAGCCAAAATACGAATAAGCGAACGCAAAAGCAAATTTATTTGCATTTTCCCGCCGCGCATATCGCCGCGGCCGCAGTTTCCGGAACGAAAAGGCTGCCGCCTCGAAAAAATATCCTATATTTGTCCGTAAACCAAACGCTTTCGCATCCATGACAAGAGAGTTTTTGCGGCCGCTCCTCGTGCTGGCCCTGCTGATCGGCACCGTTTCGTGCGCTCCGAACCGCCGCACCGTGGCTCCCGCACCCCCTGCGGACGATGTCGCACTCATGAGTTTCAACATCCGCCAGAGCGGCATGGCCCGTACGGACGGCCCCGACCGCTGGGAAAAGCGGCGCAAGGCGGTGCTCGCCATGATCGACACGGAGAATCCCGCCGTCATCGGACTCCAGGAAGGACTCATCGACCAGGTGCGCCGGATCGAGAAACGCTGCCCGCAATACACCCGCATCGGCGTGGGCCGCGACGACGGCGCCGAGGGCGGCGAGATCATGGCCCTGTTCTACCGCAACGACCGTTTCGAAGCTCCGGCCTCGGGTACTTTCTGGCTGAGCGCGACGCCCGACCGGGTGTCGCGGGGCTGGGATGCCGCCTGCAACCGCACGGTGACCTGGGCGCTTCTGCGCGAAAAAACCACGGGCAGGGAATTCTACTACTTCAACACCCACTTCGACCATGTGGGCGAGACGGCCCGCCGCGAATCGGCCCGCCAGCTTGCCGAATACATCCGCCGCGAGGTGCCCGCCGGCGCCACGGTGATCGTGGGCGGCGACTTCAACTCCGACATCGCCGATCCGGCGCTCGAACCGCTGAGAGCCGCGCTCGACGTCGCGCGCGACATCGCCGACCCCACCGACCGCAAGGGCACCTACAACGGATTCGGCGCGGCGCCCAACAACATCGTCATCGACCACATTTTCTGCCGCAACGCCGGCAAGACGTCGCTCCGCGTGCTGCGCGGCGACTACGGCGCGCCCTTCATCTCCGACCACTACCCCGTGGTCCTCACCTTCCGTCTCCCCTGAAGATTGACAATTCGATAAAAATTCGTATCTTCGCGTAACCAAACGCAACAGAAAGATGGCATACCAACGCATATTGCTGAAACTGAGCGGCGAATCGCTCCAGGGCGAACAGAAGTATGGGCTTTGGCCCGAAGTGCTCCGCTCCTATGCCGAGCAGATCGGTGCGGCGGCCGCCGCGGGCGTGCAGATCGGCATCGTCATCGGCGGCGGCAACATCTTCCGCGGCATGACCGGCGCCAAAAAGGGCTTCGACCGCGTGAAGGGCGACCAGATGGGCATGCTGGCCACGATCATCAACTCGCTGGCGCTCCAGTCGGCGCTGGAAGACAACGGCGTGAAAGCCAAGGTGCTGACCTCCATCCGCATGGAGCCCGTCGGCGAATACTTCTCGAAAGCCAAAGCCATCGAATACCTCGAAGCGGGGTATGTGGTCATCATCGGCGGCGGCACGTCGAACCCCTACTTCACGACCGACTCGGCGGCGGCCCTGCGCGGCATCGAGATCGAAGCCGACGTACTGCTCAAGGGCACGCGCGTCGACGGCATCTACACGGCCGACCCGGAGAAGGACCCGGCCGCCGTGAAGTTCGACGAAATCACGTTCGAGGAGGTGCTCGACCGCCGGCTCAAAGTGATGGACCTCACGGCCTTCACGCTCTGCCGCGAGAACGGGCTGGGCATCGTCGTCTTCGACATGGACACCCCGGGCAATCTGGGCAGGCTCCTTGCCGGCGAAAAGATCGGTACGCGGGTGAAACCCTGACCCCCGCGTGCGGCATCTGCGACAGCCCCGCACCTTTCACTTTTCACCTTTCACCTCTACGAAATGGCTACCAAGAAAAGCAACAAGCAACTCTGGATCCTGCTGGCGCTCATCGGCATCATCGCCGCCCTGATCCTGCTGCTGCCCGGATGCGGCAACCGCACGAAAAAGAACGCCGACCAGGAAATCGAAGCGACCACCCTGGTCAAGGCCGGCGACACGGCCCCCGACTTCACGGCGGAGATGCTCGACGGAGAGAAAATCACCCTCTCGTCCCTGCGCGGCAAGGTGGTGCTGCTCAACTTCTGGGCCACCTGGTGCCCGCCCTGCCGCCAGGAGATGACCCGCGTGCAGAGCGATCTGATCGACCGCTTCGAAGGCCGCGACTTCGTCTTTCTGCCCGTCTCGCGCGGCGAAGACCGCGCGGCCGTGGCGGCGTTCCGCGAAAAACAGGGCTACGCTTTCCCCATGGGACTCGACCCCGAACAGCGCATCTACGACCTCTATGCCTCCAACTACATCCCGCGCAACTTCCTCATCGACGCCGACGGCAAGGTGGTGATGGCCACTGCAGGCTACGAAGCCGAGGAATTCGACGCGCTGACGGCGACCATCGAACGAACCCTCGCAACCGAACAATAACACACTAAGAATCATGGATACCAACACCATTCTCAACGACGCCTCGGCGCGCATGCAGAAAGCCATCGACCACCTCGAGGAAGAGCTGCTCAACGTACGCGCAGGCAAAGCCTCGCCCAACGTGCTCAACGGCGTGATGGTCGACTACTTCGGCTCGCAGGTGCCCGTCACGGGAGCCGCCAGCGTCACCGTTCCCGACGCCAAGACCATTCTGATCCAGCCGTGGGACAAAAACATGATCCGCACCATCGAAAAGGCGATCATCGACTCCAACATCGGACTCACTCCCTCGAACAACGGCGAGCAGATCCGCCTCTCGATTCCGCCGCTGACCGAGGAGCGCCGCAAGGAGCTGGTGAAGCAGGTGCGCTCCGAAGCCGAGACGGCCCGCATCAGCCTGCGCAACGCCCGCCGCGACGCAGTCGACGCTTTCAAGAAGGCCCAGAAGGAGGGCATGCCCGAAGACGAGGCCAAGGACGGCGAAACCCGTTCGCAGAAACTGCTGGAGAAGTTCACCAAGTCGCTCGACGAAATCCTCGACAAGAAAGAGAAGGAGATCATGACCGTATAGGTCGCTCCGACAATCATTTTGCGGGCGGAATCCTTGTGTTCCGCCCGTTTTTCCGATAAAGCCAACCCCATGAAAAGAACCATCCTCCTGGCGGCGCTGTTTTTGTCTGCCGTCGCCGGCATCCGCGATGCCGCAGCCCAAGGATACGTCAAGCTCAACGGCCTATACGCCCTGGCCGGCGTGGTCAACCCCGCCGTCGAATTCGCCGTCTCGCCCAAATCGACCGTTCAGACCGAGTTCGTCATCTCGCCCTGGGAATCGATCCGCGGCAAACACATGACGTTCGCCATCATGATGGGCGAATACCGCTACTACTTCAGGCAGCACAACACCGGCTGGTACGTGGGCGGCAACCTCGGCATGATGGCTTTCGACATGTCGAAACCTTTCATCTACGACGGCAAGCTGAAGTTCGAAAACCGCTACTGCAAGGGCTACGGCATGATGATCGGCGCCTGCGCAGGCTACGAATACCGCTTCGCCGAGCGCTGGCTGCTCGACGTCTTCCTCGGCTGGGCCTGGATGAGCAGCTTCTACAACGGCTACAGCATGGACGGCGAGATCGACATGTATCCCCACCGGCCCGTGGACCCGAAATATCCCGACCCGTTCAACGGTTCGTCGGAGTGGTACCCCAACAAGGTGGGCATCTCGATCGGCTACCGCATCATCAAACCCCGGAATTAGTCCCGATTCGATGCTGCGCACGTTGGCATTCCTGCTCTGCGGCGGGATTCTTTGGGGATGTTCGTCGCCGGCAGCCCGACAGGCGGCACGGCGGGCGGCGCTCGAACGCGACCTGCGCATGCTGGCCGACTCCGTGCGCGCGACCGTCGGTGCGGCCGTAGTGCTGGGCGAAGGCGACACGCTGACGCTCAACGACCGGCCCGACTATCCGATGGCGAGCGTCTGCAAGTTCCACCAAGCGCTGGCGGTGCTCGATTCGCTCGAACGGGCCCGGCTGACGCCCGACTTCCGACTGCCCGTCCGCTCTTCCGACCTGCTTCCTGACACCTGGTCGCCCCTGCGCGACGCCCGGCCCGAAGGCGGATATTCGCTGTCGGCAGCCGAACTGCTCCGGTACAGCGTAGCCCTGAGCGACAACAATGCCTGCGATCTGCTGTTCCGGTTCGTGGGAGGACCGGCAGCCGTCGAGCGCCACGTACGCCGGCTGGGAGCCACGCACACCTGCATCGGAGCCGACGAAGCAACCATGCACCGCGATCCCGCCACCCAACACGCCAACACCACCTCGCCGCTCGAAGCCGTGCGGCTGTTGGAGCGTTTCCGCCGCGGCGAAGTGCTCGGGGCTGCCTGCGGCGACCTGCTGATGCGTACGATGATCTCCACGGCGACCGGTCCCGACAAGCTCAAAGGGGCCCTGCCCGCCGGGACGACGGTCGCCCACAAGACCGGCAGCGGGTTCCGCGATGCTCAGGGCATCGCAGCCGCCGACAACGACATCGGCATCGTCTTCCTGCCCGACGGACGCAGCTATTCCGTTGCCGTTTTCATCGCCGCATCCGCCGAGGACGACGCCACCGATGCTGCCGTCATCGCCCGCATATCGCGGCGCATCTACGACTATTTCATCTCCCGATAACGAAGCGGCCGCTTTCGCCCGGAGTGGTGCGGATCATGGTTCGCACCAGCGCGGCAATGCAGATTCAGCAATCCGCTGGCGGCGTAATGGCGCAGGAGGATTGATAAGGAATAGTTGTTTGCGGACGGTTGTTTCGCGCCGGTTTTTCTCGTTCTGCGGTTTTGTAATTCGCAGTCGCCTGGTTTTGATAGAGGTGGCGCAAATGTTCTCGTGCCGAAGCCCGCGGGGCGAGTTTTGCGAGCCTCCGCAGGGCGGGGCTTCGGCTCGCACGGCTGAAGCCGGTGTTTAGCTCTGCAAGCCGCGGCCGCCCCGAACATCTTTTCCTTCCACCTTTCCGCGTTGCCGCCAGTTGCTTATTCCAGTCTGCTGCGGAGTTTGCGAACAATGAAATAGTACGGTCCCAACGCGTCGTGCGGATCTCAGTTCTTCCCGTTTTGTCATTCTGAGGAGCAGAGCGACGAAGAATCTGTATCAAGTATACGTAGACAGATTCTTGATTGCACTTCGTTTGTCTTTCTCCTCCTTGCAAGGCATAGTCCGCAAGAGGCCTCTGCACTCGCTGCGTTCGTCGATCCGCTTCGCTCAACATGACGTTGCGGCAAGCATGCCCCACATTGCGGCTATTTCTCTGGTGCGGAAGAGCCGATGCCAAGGTTGCAGACCTTGCGCCCGGGCCGGCTCGCATCGAAGATGCGACCCCCGCAGCCGACCCGGGCGAGCACATGAAGAATAAATACTGCTGATTAATAGATTCTTCGTCGCTATGCTCCTCAGAATGACAAATTATTTCACAATTTTGCATTGTGAATTCTGAATTGAACTTGTTCCCTCTCCGCGGCATCCATTCCAGCGATTGCTCCCTAATCCCGGGCCTGCTGCGGGCAACCGCTCCGGCGGAACGGGAGACTTGGGCAATGTCGGCACGAATGGCTATTCGTGGGCCTCGTCGCCCATGGTCTCGGACAATCATAACGGGGGCCTGCTGTGGTTCCACGGCTCCCTTGTGAATCCGCTGACCGGAAGCGATCGGTCCAATGCCTTTACCGTGCGCTGCGTCCAAGCATCTGCACGGCTGCCTCGGCCCGGCGGTTCTCCGGAACCGCCGTTTTTCTTTGCGCCTGCCCGACAAGTTCCCCGAGCAGCCCTCCCCGACCGGACGTACGAGACAAAAAACTTCCGGCCTGCCCGAAAGGCAGACCGGAAGCCATCAACTCATATTTAACTCAAACGAAAAAACTTACTTCACCTTGGGACCGGCGGCCACAAGGCTCTTGCCCTCGTCGTTGCCGGTGAACTTCACGAAGTTCTTCACGAAGCGGTTGGCCAGGTCCTCGGCCTTGGTCTCCCATTCTTTGGGGTTCTTGTAGGTGTCGCGCGGATCGAGGATCTTGGGATCGACGCCCGGCAGCTGGGTCGGCACCTTGAAGTCGAACATCGGGATGGTCTTGGTCGGCGCCTTGTCGATCGAACCGTCGAGGATGGCGTCGATGATGCCGCGCGTATCCTTGATGGAGATGCGCTTGCCCGTACCGTTCCAACCGGTGTTCACGAGGTAGGCCGTGGCACCCGACTGCTTCATGCGCTTCACGAGCTCTTCACCGTACTTGGTGGGGTGCAGCGAGAGGAAAGCGGCACCGAAGCAGGCAGAGAAGGTCGGCGTGGGCTCGGTGATGCCGCGCTCGGTGCCGGCCAGCTTGGCGGTGAAGCCCGAGAGGAAGTAGTACTTGGTCTGCTCGGGAGTCAGGATCGACACGGGAGGCAGCACGCCGAAAGCGTCGGCCGAGAGGAAGATCACCTTCTTGGCGGCGGGAGCCTTCGACACGGGCTTCACGATGTTCTTGATGTGGAAGATCGGGTACGACACGCGCGTATTCTCCGTCACCGACTTGTCGGCGAAGTCGATCTTGCCCTTCTTGTCGACGGTCACGTTCTCCAGCAGCGCATTGCGGCGGATGGCGTTCCAGATGTCGGGCTCCGACTCCTTCGAGAGGTTGATGACCTTGGCGTAGCAGCCGCCCTCGAAGTTGAAGACGCCGTCGTCGTCCCAGCCGTGCTCGTCGTCGCCGATGAGCTGGCGTTTGGGATCGGTCGAAAGGGTGGTCTTGCCCGTACCCGACAGACCGAAGAAGACGGCCGTCTCGCCCTTCTCGTTGGTGTTGGCCGAGCAGTGCATCGAAGCGATGCCCTTGAGCGGCAGCAGGTAATTCATGTAGGAGAACATGCCCTTCTTCATCTCGCCGCCGTACCAGGTGTTGATGATCACCTGCATCTTCTCGGTGAGGTTGAAGACCACGGCCGTCTCGGAGTTGAGACCCAGCTTCTTGTAGTTCTTCACCTTGGCCTTCGAAGCGTTGAGCACCACGAAGTCGGGCTCGCCGTACTCCTCCAGCTCGGCGTCGGTCGGACGGATGAACATGTTCTTCACGAAGTGAGCCTGCCAGGCCACCTCCATGATGAAGCGGATCTTCAGACGCGTGTTCTCGTTGGCACCGCAGAAGGTGTCGACCACGTAGAGCTTCTTGCCCGAGAGCTCCTTGGAAGCGATCTTCTTGAGCTCCTTCCAGGCAGCCTTCGTCACGGGCTTGTTGTCGTTCTTGTACTCGTCGGAAGTCCACCAGATGGTGTCCTTGGTAGTCTCGTCCATCACGAAGAACTTGTCCTTGGGCGAACGGCCGGTGTAGACGCCCGTCATCACGTTGACGGCGCCCATCTCGGTCACCTGACCCTTCTCGAAGCCGCGCAGGCCCTTCTTGGTCTCCTCGCGAAAGAGCTCGTCGTAGGAGGGATTGTACACGATCTCGGTGGCACCCGTGATCCCGTACTTCTTCAGATCCAACTTGTCCATAATCAAACTATTTTTAAATTAAACCTCTTCTGTTCGCGCGGCGGCGGCCCGGCGGGCGCACCGCATTTTTTCCGACGCAAAGTTAGAAAAACTTTCCTTTTTGTGAAAAATATAACAACGAATTTTCCGAAAAAATTTATTATTTTTCCTCAACGGCTTATGCGCTTCATTCATAGCTTGTTCGACCGGCAGCCCTACGGGTCCAACAATCGTTCCATCTCTGCCGGCGGCTTTCCGGCCGCCGTTGTCCGCAGAGCATGCAGCACGTGCTTGTTCAACCGCGCCGGGCATCTTCGTCGGAGCTGCTTCCGCAGAGGCATCCGGCGATTACCGAACACCCTCCGCAGGCCGCGTTCCGCCGCCGGCCGACCAACTGAACAACAGAACCGACAAGAGAAAGTATTTTTGCGGACAAGCACAAAAAATCGCCGCAGCCCTTTCACTTTCCGCCTACTTTTCGTATCTTCGAATTCACCATGGCCGGACTCTATTTCCATATCCCGTTCTGCAAGCGCGTGTGCGCTTACTGCGACTTCTTCAAGAGCGCCGACCTGCGCCGCATGGACGACGTGCTGAAAGCCATGCACGACGAGCTCGAACATCAGCGCGGCTACCTGGGCGGCGAAGCCGTCCGCACGCGTTACTTCGGCGGAGGCACTCCATCGCTCTGCACGCCGCAACAGATAGGAGGCCTGCTCGCCCGGGCGGCCGACCTTTTCGACTGCACGGCCGTGGAGGAAACCACCCTCGAAGCCAATCCCGACGACCTCGACGGTGCGTATCTCGACGCACTGCGCCGCGCAGGCATCGACCGGCTCTCGATCGGCATCCAGTCGCTCGACGACGCCTGCCTGCGCTCGATGAACCGCCGCCACACCGCCGCACAGGCCGTCGATGCGGTGAAAAGAGCCCGCGCTGCCGGATTCGGCAACCTCACCGTCGACCTGATATTCGGCGTTCCCGGTTTCGGGGGCGACTCGCTGCAACGCTCGCTCGACGCCATTATCGCCCTGGAGCCCGAGCATGTTTCGGCATACCATTTGACCGTCGAACCCGGCACGGCGTTCGGACGTCGGGCCGCACGGGGCGACTTCGCGCCCGTCGACGAAGAGACCAGCCGGGCGGAGTTTCTGACCGTGCACCGTGTGCTGACACAAGCCGGATACGAACACTACGAAGTCTCGAACTTCGCGCTGCCGGGGCGGCGGGCGCGGCACAACGCCGCCTATTGGCACGGCGAGAAATACCTGGGCACGGGACCCGCGGCCCACTCCTACGACGGACGCGAGCGCCATTGGAACGCAGCCTCGATCGAACGCTACATCGCCGGCCGACCGCCCGAGCACGAAGTGCTGAGCGACCGCGACCGATACAACGAATACCTGATGACGCGGCTGCGCACGGCCGAGGGGATCGACCTCGGGGAGCTGGAATGCCGCTTCGGAGCTGCAAGTGCGGAACGGACACTCCGGGAGGCTGAGCGCTTCGTAGCCGCCGGAACACTCGTCGCCATGGAAAAACGGCTGGCGATCCCGGCCGAGCAATGGCTGGTCTCCGACGCCGTGATCGGCGCGCTGTTCGAAAGCGAATAGAAAGCCGGCGATGTCCGGACAAGCCGGTCGCTCCGCCCGTTTCCGGGTTTCGCCGGACGGGCGTCCGCGCTTCTGCCCAGCGATGCCGCCGGAGAAGGCGCCGCACGGACCGACCGAAGGAACAAACTGCGAAACGGAAGAAACGGCAATGTTAAATTATTCTTAAATTTTTTAAAGAATTCCCGCCCGGGAGGCCTCCGGCGGCCCTGCAACGGCGCCGTGAGTACCCGCACAGGACCGGACGGATTGCCCAATATAAATATATGTATTAACTTTGCGCCCGAGTTTACGCCTCAGCATCAAGTAGATTACAAACGAAAACATAAATTATGAGCAACGCAAAACTGACCCCTGACTATCTGTTCGAAGTGAGCTGGGAGGTGTGCAACAAGATCGGCGGCATCCACACCGTCGTTTCGACCAAGGCACAGACCGCGACCCGCAAATTCGGCGACCGCTACCTGCTGATCGGTCCCGACCTCTCGCACGAAGGCCTCAATCCCGAGTTCGAGGAAGACCCCAACCTGCTCCGCAACTGGCGTCAGAGCGTCTACGGCGACGGCATCCGCATCCGCGTGGGCCGCTGGAAGATCAAGGGCGAACCCACGGCGATCCTCATCGACTTCACCTCGCTTTTTCCCCGCAAGGACGAGATTCTGAAGAAACTGTGGGAAGACTACCACGTCGATTCGATCTCGGGCCAGTGGGACTACATCGAGCCCGTGCTGTTCGGCTACGCCGCCGGCAAGGTCATCGCCTCCTACGTCGACACCTTCTGCACCGCCACGGAGAAGGTCGCCGCCCACTTCCACGAGTGGATGACGGCCGCCGGCGGGCTCTACCTGCGCCGCAACGCCCCCTACGTTGCCACGCTCTTCACCACGCACGCCACCGTCATGGGCCGCTGCATCGCCGGCAACCGCCTGCCGCTCTACAACGACCTGACGAAGTTCAACGCCGACGAGCTGGCGCGCCAGTTCAACGTTGTGGCCAAACATTCGATCGAGAAGATGGCCGCCACCTACCACGACGCGTTCCTCACCGTGAGCGACATCACGGCCAACGAGTGCAAGTATCTGCTGAGCCGCGAGGTCGACTGCGTGACGCCCAACGGCTTCGAGAACGACTTCGTTTGGCAGGGCGCCGAGTACGACGCCAAGCGTGCCGCGGCCCGCAAGTCGATGATCGAAGTGGCCGAAGCCTGCCTGGGCACGAAGTTCGCGACCGACCCGCTGATCGTCGGCACGAGCGGCCGCTACGAATTCCGCAACAAGGGCCTCGACGTCTTCGTCGAGTCGCTCAAGACGCTGGCCGCCTCCCGGCAGCTCGACCGCGACGTGCTGGTCTACATCACCGTGCCGGCCGGCAACCGCGGCCCGCGCCCCGACCTCCAGGCCCATCTGGCCGACCCGTCGAAACCCATCGACGGCAGCCGCTACAAATATTCGACCCACCAGCTGGAGTATCCCGACACCGACCCGATCGTCCACGCGCTGAACGGCTCGGTACTCACCACCGACGACTCGAAGGTGAAGGTGATCTTCGTGCCGACCTACCTCAACCGCAACGACGGCATCTTCGGCAAGGACTACTACGAACTTCTGGTGGGCATGGACCTCACGGTCTTCCCCTCGTATTACGAGCCGTGGGGCTACACGCCGCTGGAGTCGGTGGCTTTCTCCGTGCCGACCATCACCACGACGCTTGCCGGCTTCGGCCTGTGGGTGGGCAAGCAGCCCGAGCACGACGGCGTGGAGGTGATCCGCCGCGACGACTACAACGACAGCGAGGTCGTCGGGCGCATTGCTGACGCAATGCTGCGCTTCGCACGCCTCGACGACAAGGAGGTGGCCAAGAAGCGCCGGTCGGCCCTCGAAATCTCGAAATCGGCCCTCTGGGAGCATCTTTACGCCGCCTACGAGAACGCCTACGCCGAAGCGATCGAAAGTTCCATCGTGCGCACCAACCGCGCCGTGCTGGACGACGGCGGCTCGAAGACCGAGCAGATCAACTTCGTGCGTCAGCAGCTCTTCGTCGAGAAGCCCAACTGGAACCGCATGATGGTCGACAAGACCCTGCCGGCCCGTCTCCACGCTCTGGAAGAACTCTCGCGCAACCTGTGGTGGTGCTGGAATCCCGGCGCCCGCGACCTTTTCGAGAACATCGACCCCGCGTTGTGGGCCGAGTGCGACCGCAACCCCATCGCGTTCCTCGACAAGCTGAGCATCGAGCGCTTCAAGGAACTCGAACAGGACGCCCAGTTCCTCGCCCAGCTCGACGCCGTGCATGCGCAGTTCCTCGCCTACATGGACGAGAAACCCGACCCGAAAACCACGACGGTTTCCTACTTCTCGATGGAGTACGGTCTGCACTCGTCGCTCAAAATCTACTCGGGCGGTCTGGGCATCCTGGCCGGCGACTACCTCAAGGAGGCGTCGGACAAGAACGTGCCGATGGCCGCCGTGGGTCTCTTGTACCGCTACGGCTACTTCACCCAGCGTCTCTCGGCGCAGGGCGCACAGGAAGCCACCTACGAGGCACAGAACTTCTACAAGCTGCCCATCTCGCCCGTGCGCGACGAGGAGGGCAACTGGCTCACGGTCACCATCGCCTTCCCGGGCCGCACGCTCTCGGCGCGCGTCTGGAAGTGCCAGGTGGGCCGCACCGACCTCTTCCTGCTCGACACCGACTTCGAAGATAACCTTGAAGAGGACCGCCAGATCACCCACTACCTCTACGGCGGCGACTGGGAAAACCGCCTCAAGCAGGAGATCCTGCTGGGCATCGGCGGCATCCGCGCCCTGCGCAAGCTGGGCGTCAAGCACCAAGTGTTCCACTGCAACGAGGGTCACGCCGCCTTCATCGGCATCGAGCGCATCCGCGAGATGGTCAACCACAAGAAGCTCTCGTTCTCCGAGGCGCTGGAGGTGGTCCGCTCGTCGTCGCTCTTCACCACCCACACCCCCGTGCCGGCCGGCCACGACGCCTTCCCCGAGCACATGATCCGTCAGTACATGTCGCACTACCCCGACGTGCTGGGCATCACGTGGGAGCAGTACATCAACCTCGGCAAGACCAACCCCAACGACCCCAACGAGAAGTTCTCGATGTCGGTGCTGGCCTGCAACCTCTCGCAGGAGGTCAACGGCGTGTCGTGGCTCCACGGCGAGGTGTCGAAGGACATCCTGGGCAACATGTGGCCCGGCTACTTCAAGAACGAGCTGCACATCGGCTACGTGACCAACGGCGTGCACTTCCCCACGTGGATCGCTACGTCGCTGCGCCGCCTCTACGCCCGCTACTTCGGCGACGGCTTCGAGGGCCACTCCTACGACATCCCCGCCTGGCAGAAGGTGCACAACATACCCGACGAGGAGCTGTGGAACGAGCGCATGTACCTCAAGAACCGCCTCATCAAGCACATCCGCCGTCGTTTCAGCGACCCCAACCAGGTGCGTCTCGACTCGCCGCGCCAGATGATCCAGATCATCGAGGGCATCAAGCCCGACGTGCTGACCATCGGCTTCGCGCGCCGCTTCGCCACCTACAAGCGCGCCTACCTGCTCTTCACCAACCTCGACCGGCTGGCGGCCATCGTCAACAACAAGGAGCGCCCCGTGCAGTTCATCTTCGCGGGCAAGGCCCATCCCAACGACAAGCCGGGCCAGGACCTCATCAAGCGCATCGTCGAAGTGTCGGCCATGCCGCAGTTCGTGGGCAAGATTCTCTTCCTGCAGAACTACGACATGGAGCTGGCCCGCCGCATGGTGCAGGGCGTCGACGTATGGCTCAACACCCCGACCCGTCCGCTGGAGGCGTCGGGTACGTCGGGCGAAAAGTGCGTGATGAACGGCGTCATGCAGTTCTCCGTGCTCGACGGCTGGTGGGTCGAGGGCTACAAGGAGGGCGCCGGCTGGATGCTTCCCATGGAACGCACCTTCGCCGACCAGCACTACCAGGACGAACTCGACGCCGAGATGATCTACAACACCATCGAGGAGCAGATCGCCCCGCTCTACTACCAGCGCGAACAGGACGGCATTCCCCACGCGTGGGTCGCTTCGGTCAAGCGCTGCGTGGCCGACATCGCCTCCAACTTCACCACCAACCGCATGCTCACCGACTACGAGGAACGTTTCTACAACAAGCTCGCGGCACGCAAGCAGCAGATCGTCGAGGGCGGCTACCGGCTGGCCCGCGAGATCGCGGCCTGGAAGCGCAAGGTCTCGGCAGCCTGGGACCAGGTGCGCGTGGTCGACGTGCAGCGCGTGAAGATCGAGAAGGAAGCCGTCTTCGTAGGCGAGACCTACCATTTCGAAGTAAAGCTCGACATCGCCAACCTCCGGCCCGAAGACCTGGGCGTGGAGATGGTGATCGCCCGGCAGATCGTCGGCGGCGAAGCGGTCAACGTCACCCGCACCGTAGGCCTCGCATGTTCGAAGGTCGAAGGCAGTCTGGTGACCTACACGCTCGACTACACGCCCGACGAAACGGGCACCTACGACGTGGCGCTGCGTGTCTTCCCGCGCAACGAGCACCTGCCCCACCGCATGGACTTCGCGCTGGTGAAGTGGGCCTGATCGGGAAACGGAATTCCGCGTCATGCTCCGGGCCGAAACCCGGAGCATGACGTTCGGAGCCGCGACCGCGAAACCGCACCCCAGCGCGGCACCTCTCGAAGCAGCGGTTCCGCAGCCGGAAACAACGGCTTGCCGCCGAACCTCCCGCCCTTTGCGGACCGCAGCCCGTGGAACAACCAACATAGAGAAAACCCTGCTCCCGGCAGGGTCGGCGGCCGGGTAAAACAGGTTTCCGACCGCCGTTCTTGTTCCCGGAAGCTGAAAACACGACCGAAACTGTCCGAAAAAAGAAATTTTTTCGTAATCCGGGAACAAAATGGCGAAAAAATCGCTATCTTCATAACACGAAAACAACATCATCCACAGCGATATGTCTGCATTAACCTTCGACAAAAGCGAATTGGGCAACCTGGAGTATTCGCTCCAGCGGGAGATGCTCGCCACCGACCGCATCGGCGGCTACATGAGCACCACCATCGTCTGCTGCAATACGCGCCGCTACCATGGTCTGATCGTGGCACCCATCGACGACAGCGACCGCACCTGCCTGCTGCTGTCGTCGCTCGACGAGACGATCGTGCAGCACGACCAGAGCTTCAACCTGGCGCTGCATCGTTTCAAGGGGGTCTACGAGCCGCGCGGCCACAAATACATCACCGACTTCCAGTATACGCCCACCCCGACGATCACCTACCGCGTGGGCGGCGTCATCCTGAAGAAAGAGATGCTGTGGATCCACAAGCGCACGCAGCTGATGATCCGCTACACGCTCGTCGACGCCCACTCCGAGACGCACCTGCGGCTGCGGCCTTTCCTGGCGTTCCGCGACAAGCATGCCCTGACGAAGGCCAACATGCAGGCCAACGGCCACTCCTACCCCGCCGTCAACGGCGTGAAGTGCCGTCTCTACGAGTCGTTCCCGTGGCTCTACCTCCAGACTTCGAAGCCCGGCACGGAGTTCGTACCGGCACCCGACTGGTACTACAATTTCGAGTACCAGCAGGACCTCGCCCGCGGCTACGAGGGACACGAGGACCTCATGACCACCGGCTACTTCGAGACCGAGCTGAAGAAAGGCGAAAGCATCATCTTCTCGGCGTCGCTCGACGAAATGGGGTCCACCAAGACCATCGAGGAGATGTTCGAGGCCTCCATCGCCCGGCGCACCCACAAGATCGACTTCATCAGCTGCCTGGAGCACTCGGCCCGGCAGTTCGTCATCCGCCGGCCCGGCAACCGCACCGAGGTCATCGCCGGTTATCCGTGGTACGGCGTACTGGCCCGGCAGACCTTCATCGCGCTGCCCGGACTGACCCTGGCCCAGGACCACAAGGAAGACTGCATCGACGCCCTCGACACGCAGGTGCGCGCCATGCAGCAGGGCATGTTCACCGGCTCGGCATCGGCCGCGGCGGCCGTCGACGCACCGCTGTGGTTCTTCTGGACGCTCCAGCAGCTCGAACGCAAACTCGACGGACAGAGCATCTGGCGCCGCTACGGACAAGCCATGAAAGAGCTGCTCGAAAGCTATCGGCGCGGCATTGCCGGCACCGTCGTGATGAACGACAACGGGCTGATTTGGGCCGCTTCCGACGAAGCGCACCCGCTCACGTGGATGGATTCGGTGATCGACGGACGCGCCGTGACCCCGCGCAACGGCTACCAGGTCGAAGTCAACGCTTTGTGGTACAACGCCGTATGCTATGCGCTGCGGCTCGCGTCCGAAAACGGCGATACGGAGTTCGTCAAGGCGTGGGAGGAGATTCCCGCACGCACGGCCGCTTCGTTCAACAAGCTGTTCCGCCTGCCGCAGGGCTACCTGGCCGATTACGTGGGCGACGGCGGGGCCGACGACACCATCCGGCCCAACATGATCGTCGCATGCGGCCTGCCCTACAAGATGCCCGACATCGAGACGCAGATCGACATCCTGCGCATCGTCCGCCAACACCTGCTGACGCCCAAGGGCCTGCGCTCGCTCACCCCGCGCAATCCGCTCTACAAGGGTACGTGCGACGGAACCCCCGCCGAGCGCGATTTCGCGGCCCAAAACGGCTCGGTGTGGCCGTGGCTGCTGCAATTCTTCGTGCAGGCTTCGTTCGACATCGACGGCGACGCCTTCCTGCCGCAGGCCGAGGAGATGCTCGCTTCGTTCGAAGAAGACATCCAGGTCTACGGCATCGGTTCGATCAACGACCTCTACGACGCCGACCCGCCCTACACTCACCGCGGGGCCATCTCGCAGGCGTGGAGCGTCGGAGCCGTGCTGAATATCTACCGCATGATCCGCGAACGGAAAGCGGGAGCATAAGTCGGAGACCATCGGCCGTCGATGCCTTTCAGGGTTTTCAGGCATGCGGCTGTCACTCCCGGGGGGGGGTAAGTCCGGGCTGCTTTCGATACCGAAAGCGAGATGCAACCGGAGGTGCGCCTGCCCGGACGGTCCGGTGATCGGAAGACGGTTTGCATCGCTGCCCTACGGCTTCGGCCCGCACCGCCCTCCCTGCGGCAAAGCCGCACGGCACCGGACCGACAAGATGCGATGAATAATAAACAGAGCCGTCTCCCGGCAGAATCAACGGTTCGAGCCCGGACGAGAGACAAAATCGGACGGAAGACGAAACAAAGTTATAAAGAAAGGAATACGATTATGAGAGTTTTAATGTTCGGCTGGGAGTTTCCTCCTCACATCGCCGGCGGTCTGGGCACTGCCTGCTACGGCATGACCCGCGGATTGGCGCGCAACGGCGTCGAAGTGACGTTCGTCGTGCCCCACGCCTACGGCGACGAGGATCAGCGTTTCACCCATGTGCTGAACGCCAGCGAAGTAGAGGCGCTCTACGGATCGACCGGCAGCGGGGCCGACGACATCCTCGGCAGCATGTCGTTCATCCGCATCGATTCCAACATGGTGCCCTACCTCTCGCCCGAGGAGTACGACGTCTACCACGAGCAGTTCGTGCAGAGCGGCCGCACCGCCTGGTCGACCACCGACGCCTGGAAGCAGCGCTACACCTTCTCCGGCAAGTACGGCGCCAACCTCATGGAGGAGGTCGCCCGCTATGCCGTCGTCGCCGCACAGGTGGCCCGCGACCTCGAAGGGCAGTTCGACGTCATCCACGCCCACGACTGGCTCACCTACTACGCCGGCATCGCCGCCAAACGCGTCTCGGGCAAGCCGCTGGTCGTGCACATGCACGCCACGGAGTTCGACCGCAGCGGCGAGAACATCAACACGCAGGTCTACGCCATCGAGCGCGCCGGCATGCAGGCCGCCGACCGTGTCATGGCCGTCTCGAACCTCACGCGCAACATCGTCATCAACCGCTACGGCATCCCCGCCGAGCGCGTCGTGACGATGCACAACGCCGTGCGTTTCGCCGAGAACTCCTCGGCGGCTCCCGAGCGCGGCGTCGACGACAAGATCATCACCTTCCTGGGCCGCATCACCTACCAGAAGGGCCCCGACTACTTTGTCGAGGCGGCCGCCAAGGTACTCAAACGCATGCCCAACGTGCGCTTCGTCATGGCCGGCTCGGGCGACATGATGAACCATGTCATCCGCCGCGTCGCCCGTCTCGGCATCGCCGACCGCTTCCACTTCACCGGATTCCTGCGCGGCGAAGACGTCCACAAGATGTTCCAGCTCTCCGACGTCTACGTCATGCCGTCGGTCTCGGAGCCGTTCGGCATCTCGCCTCTCGAAGCCATGCGCTCCAACGTGCCGGTCATCATCTCCAAACAGAGCGGCGTGGCCGAAGTGCTCGACTATGCCGTGAAGGTCGACTACTGGGACGTCGACGCCATGGCCGACGCCATGTACGGCCTGGTCAAGTACCCCGCTCTGGCCAACATGTTCGCCGAGAAGGGACTGGAAGAGGTCACCAACCTCAAGTGGAACAACGTGGCCGCCAAGATCAAGGGCGTCTACGAGGAAGTGATCGCAGAAGCAAAAAACAAATAAAAAATAACCCCCGATGAAAACCGTCTGCCTGTACTTTCAGGTCCACCAGCCCTGGCGTCTGAAGAAATACCGTTTCTTCAACATGGGCAAGGACCACAACTACCTCGACGATCTGCTCAATCGTTCGATCATGCAGAAAGTCGCCCGCCAGTGCTACCTGCCGATGAACGCCCTGCTCCTGAAGCTCATCCGCGAGAACGAAGGGCGTTTCCGCTGTTCGTTCTCCATCACCGGCACCGCCATCGAGCAGTTCCGCACCTTCGCACCCGAGGTGCTCGCTTCATTCAAGGAGCTGGCGGCCACGGGCTGTGTCGAGTTCCTGGCCGAAACCTACTCCCACTCCCTCGCGTCGCTCGCCTCGAAAGAGGACTTCGCCGCGCAGGTGCAGCTCCATGTCGCAACCATCGAGAAGGAGTTCGGCGTCAAACCCGCCGCTTTCCGCAACACCGAACTGATCTACTCCGACCAGATCGGCGCCATGGTCTCCGAAATGGGCTTCCGCACCATGCTGGCCGAGGGTGCCAAGCACGTGCTGGGCTGGAAGTCGCCCAACTTCGTCTATGCCAACGCCATCGACCAGCGCATGCGTCTTCTGCTGCGCAACTACAAGCTCTCGGACGACATCGCCTTCCGGTTCTCCGACCGCGGCTGGGACCAGTGGCCGCTGACCGCCGCGAAATTCGCCGAGTGGCTGGCTTCGGACCAGACGCCGGGTGAGGTCATCAACCTTTTCATGGACTACGAGACCTTCGGCGAGCACCAAACCGCCGACACCGGGATTTTCGAATTCATGAAGGAGCTGCCCCGGACCCTCACGGCCACCGGGTACCTGGAATTCGCCACCGTAAGCGAGGCGGCCGACAGATACCAGCCCGTTGCGGTGCTCCACTGCCCCCACACCATGTCGTGGGCCGACGAGGAGCGCGACGTCACGGCCTGGCTCGGCAACGAGTTGCAGAACGAGGCTTTCTCCAAGCTCTACGGCCTCAAGGAGAAGATCGCCCGGCTCGGCAACCCCGACTTCGACTACGTGTGGAACTTCCTCCAGACCTCCGACCATTTCTACTACATGGCCACCAAATGGTTGTCGGACGGCGATGTCCACTCCTACTTCAACCCCTACGACTCGGCCTACGACGCTTTCATCAACTACATGAACGTGTTGGCCGACTTCATCATCGAGGTCGACAAGGCCCTTGCCGCCAAAGAAGAGGCATAGAAACCTCGGGCGAGGGCGATTCGGCCGTTCGCTTCGATGTCCCGACAGATCCATGAAAAACGCGCACGACAAATATATCGTGCGCATTTTTCATGGCAGGTCCTGCATTATGCAGCCAACCTCCCCGCCGACCGGCATCCGGTCGTTTCCCGTCGTCATCTATCCGACGACCGATGCAAGCCGTATGATTGCAGCTTCAATACCCAGGACTTCTGAAATAACAAACAAGGTAAAAGCGGTTTCCGACCCTGAGTGGCACGGACCAAGGTTTGTACCAGCGCGGTATGCAGATTCAGGCAATCCACTGACAGACAACAGAGTCGATCAGTTATAAAAACGTTTGACACGGTGTTTTTCTCCGAACATCCGCCGCGCCATCCATCCAGCGATTGCTACGGCGCCTGCTTCGGGCTACCGCAACAATACGACGGGAGCCTTGGGTGAAGTCGGCACAACGGGGCGCTATTGGTCGTCATCGACCTATGCTTCGGGCAATTACAATGGTGCGTTCCTGCGGCTCGACGCCGGACTGGTCAACCCGTTGGATAACGGGAATCGAACCACCGGCCGCGCCGTGCGCTGCGTCCAGCATCTGCACGGACCGCTTTTACCTTTCTTTCGTCTGACTTGCCGCCGCATCCGGCGACTCTGCAATCTCCGCACCGCCTTTCCGTTCGCACCCTGTGCAGGATACAGACACGCTGACCGTCGCCGCCCGATACCCTACTGTGTTCCGCCAGTAGATACGACGGACTGCATATAAAAAAGCCCCGAATCTTCCGATCCGGGGCCCCTATGATGCACGGGAGACTCTTTTTCAGCCCCCCCTGCAAGGTTTAGCGCAGAGCCTTGAGGTTTACGTCCTTGGCAGCCTTCTCAGCGAGAGCGGGGTTCTTGGCCACAGCGCTCTTGAGCTGAGCATTGGCGGTGTTGAGGTCGCCCTCCTTGGCAGCGATCACGGCGCGCAGGTAGTCGGCATCGGCCGAGTTGTCCTTGGCGATGGCTTTCTTGGCAGCGGCGAGATCGTTGTTCATAACCGAAGCAACAGCGGCGTTGTAACCCTCCAGCGTGTTGGCGGCAGCCTTGTAGTCGCCCTGAGCGGCAGCCATGGCAGCCTTAGCCTCGGCGTCGGCCGACTGAGCGTACTTCTTGGCCTCGGCGGTCCGGCCGTTGGCGAGGTTCGAGAGGAGGAGGTTCTTGTTGAGCTCCTTCGACGAATCCAGCTTGGCAGCTTTCTCGAACGACTGCAGAGCCGAAGCTTTCTGACCGGCCTTGGTCTGAGCGACACCGAGGTTGTTGTAAACGCGGGCGTCGTTGTACTTCTTGGCGGCAGCGGCGAGGATCGAAACCTGCTCGTTGGCACCGTTGGCGAGCTTGTCGGCAGCGTAGAGGTACTCCTCGACGGTCAGCGCGTCGCCGTTGCGGTAAGCGGCCATGATCTCGGCGTCGGTCTTGCCCTGGATGTCGGTGCTGTTGACGATCTGCGAACGACGCAGCTCGGGAAGGATGTCGCTCTTAAGCTCGTTGAATACCGACGACATGTTCTTGATCTCGGCCTCGCGCTGTGCGGGCGAGTTGTAGAGGCCCAGCACCTGGAGAATCAGGTTCTTGTCCTTGATGTCGGACTTCTCGACGAGCTCCTTGAAGCCTTCCCAGTCCTCGCCGTAGGCGGCAGCGTCGATGTCGAGACCCGAGTTCTTCAGCAGCTTGGCAACGACCTTCTTGCCCGACTCGCTGCGAGCCTTCGAAAGCTTGTCGTTGAACTTCTCGGGACCATCGGGCGAAGCGTAACCCTTGACGGCGATGTTCTGCGTGGCGCGGTCGTTCTCGAGGTTCTTATCGACGTTGTTCTTGAACTCGCCGAGGTCGGCCTTACGCTCGTTCTTCTTCGTCACGACCGACGAATTGATGGCGTAGAGCAGATCGGTCTTGTCGACAACGGTGGTCACGCGCTTGTAGTTGTTGGCCATGGGCTCCATCAGATCGCCATACTTGAGATCCTTCTGCAGGGTGTTGAGACCGTAGGCGACCGTCAGACCGAACTCCTTGGCAAGAGCAGCCTTGGCAGCCTCGTCGCTGCCGGCCAGAACGGCAGCCTGCTCTTTGGTGGGGATGGCGCCGTCGTTGAGGTTCACCAGCGTGAACTCCTTGCAGCTACCGCTGGGGCACTTGATCTCAGCGCGGAGCTGGAGCTCGCACTGGTCCATGCGGGGATCGTAGGGGAACTCGACGTGCTGGGTGTAGCTGCCGCCGTTGTTGTCGATCATGGCATAGTTGTCGTCGACGCTCGAACCCTGGTAGAACTTGGGCGTACCGGCAACCTCACCGCCCTCGAACACGATGACGGGAGTCACCTTGACAACGGCCTTCTTGTTGAAGTAATCCTCGGGGAAAGTGACGGTGATGTCGGCGGCAACGATGCCGTTGTTCAACGTCAGAACCTCGGGATTGACGGTCAGGTTCACCTCGTCGCGGTTCTTGGCCATCTTCTTGAAGCAGTTGCAGCTCGAGAATGCCAATGCGGCAGCAACGAGCACGATGCTCAATTTCATTACGTTTTTCATGGTCTTGCTTTTAAAAGTGTTTATTTTGTTTGCCTCTTGTTCCTTGGTTGCCTTGCCGGACGCTTCCCTGCCCGCTCCGGTTGCCCGGACTTCCGCGAGAGGTCGTACAGAGAGAGCCCAACAGCGCAAATGTAGAAAACTTTCGCTGAACGTGCAATACTTCAGGCAGAAATTGTTCATTGTCATGCTGGTTTTCTCGCCTCGGCAAAGCCCGCACCCTTCGCACCCCCGGCAAACCCTTCGCCAAGCTCGGGGAACACCCGGGAGCCGCTCGGCCGCCGACTCTGCTCTCGGTTCAAGAAAACCTCGGACAGCTTCCGTCCGAAACGTTGCGGCGACCGCTCTATTCGTCGCGGTCCGAACGTTCGCGGCGCTCACGGCGCTCGGGACGCGGACGGCGCTCGCGCTCAACATAACCTTCGGGCTTGGGCAGCAGCACCTTGCGCGAAAGTTTGAGCTTGCCGGTCTTGGCATCGACACCGATAAGTTTCACATCGATCTCGTCGCCCTCCTTGAGACCCGTTTCGTCCATGGTCTCGAAGCGCTTGTAGTCGATCTCCGAGATGTGGAGCAGGGCATCCTTGCCGGGCATGATCTCGACGAAGGCGCCGAAGGCCACGATCGAACGGATCTTGCCATGGTAGGTCTCGCCCACCTCGGGCACGGCGACGATCGCCTTGATGCGGGACAGGGCGCCGTCCAAAGCGGCCTTGTCGACGCCGAAGATGTCGACGATACCCTTCTGGTCCACCTCGGTGATGGTGATGGTCGTACCGGTGGTCTTCTGGATGTCCTGGATCACCTTGCCGCCCGGGCCGATGACGGCACCGATCATATCCTGCGGGATGGTGATCTGGACGATGCGCGGCACGAACGGACGGTAGTCGGCGCGCGGCTCGGCGATGCACTCGGTGAGCTTGCCGAGGATGTGCATGCGGCCCTTGCGTGCCTGCTCCAGAGCGGCGGCGAGCACCTCGTAGGAGAGGCCGTCGACCTTGATGTCCATCTGCGTGGCGGTGATACCGTCGGCGGTACCCGTCACCTTGAAGTCCATGTCGCCCAGGTGGTCCTCATCGCCCAGGATGTCCGACAGCACGGCCCACTTGCCCGTGGCCGAATCGGAGATCAGCCCCATGGCGATGCCCGACACGGGCTTCTTGAGCTTCACGCCGGCATCCATCAGCGCCAGCGTACCGGCGCAGACCGTGGCCATCGACGACGAACCGTTCGACTCCAGGATGTCCGACACCACGCGCACGGCGTAGGGGTTCTCCTCGCCCAGCGGAATCATGGGCTTCAGCGCACGCCATGCGAGGTGGCCGTGGCCGATCTCGCGACGGCTCAGACCGCGTGCGGCCTTGGCTTCGCCGGTGGAGAAGGGCGGGAAGTTGTAGTGGAGCACGAACTGCTCGGTGCCCTGTACCAACACTTCGTCCTTGACCTTCTCATCAAGTTTCGTACCGAGCGTAACGGTCGTGAGCGACTGCGTTTCGCCGCGGGTGAAGATGGCCGAACCGTGGGCGGCGGGCAGGTAGCCCACTTCGCACCAGATGGGGCGGATTTCGTCCGTGCGGCGGCCGTCGAGACGCTTGCCCTCGTCGAGGATCATGTTGCGCATGGCCTTCTTCTGCACGTCGTCGTGGAAGTACTTGTGGATCAGCGGAGCCTTCTCCACGAGCTCCTCCTCGGTGTAGCGCGAGGCGAATTCGGCCTCCAGCGCATCGAACATGTCGCTGCGCTCGTGCTTCATGGTGCCGCTCGTAGCGATGGCGTAGGCCTTGTCGTAGAGTTCGCGGATGATGGTCTGGCGCAGCTCCTCGTCGTTGACCTCGTGGCAATAGGTGCGTTTCACGTCCTTGCCCAGCTCCTTCGAGAGTTCGATCTGTACGGCGCAGTGCTTCTTGATCTCCTCGTGGGCGAACTTGATGGCGCCGAGCATCACTTCCTCGGAAACCTCCTTCATCTCGCCCTCGACCATCAGGATGTTGTCGATCGTACCGCCGACCATGATGTCGAGATCGCACTCGGCCATCTCCGAGAAACCGGGGTTGATGGCATACCGGCCGTTCTTGCGGACGACGCGGACCTCCGAAATGGGACCGCCGAACGGAATGTCCGACACGGCCAGGGCGGCCGAAGCGGCCAGACCGGCCAGAGCGTCGGGCTGGATGTCCTTGTCGGCCGAAATGAGGTTCACCGTGACGTAGACCTCGGCATGGTAATCCGAGGGGAACAGCGGACGCAGCGCGCGGTCGATCAGACGCGCCGTGAGCACCTCCGAGTCGTTGGCCTTGCCTTCGCGCTTCATGAAACCGCCAGGATAACGGCCGCAGGAGGCGTATTTCTCCTTGTATTCTACCTGCAAGGGCATGAAATCGGTGTCGGGTTTGGCGTCTTTGGCCGCAACGACGGTACCGAGCAGCATGGTGTTGCCCATCTTGACAACGACCGAGCCGTCGGCCTGCTTGGCCAGTTTGCCCGTTTCGATCTCGATCTCGCGGCCGTCGGCCAGCGTGATGATCTTACGGACTGCATTGTACAGCTTCTTCTCTTCCATAAAAAATATTAACCTGTTGTTGTGTAATCTTGAAATGCTTCGAACGGATTCACGATTCTATCATCCCGCCCGGCCGTCCTCCCGCCCTTGTCGGAATCGGAAACGTCCTGCCGCGGCTTCATCTTCGGCTGCTGCCGGAGTCGCATTTGGCGCAAGCCGGCCGAAGAGGCAACGCCCGGAGCGGCGGGGTTCGCTGCCGGCCGGCCGAAAAAAAACGGGGCTCCGGACCGCGGACCGTGAATCTCTGATCGGTTTCACTACGAAAATGAAGGCAACCCCTCGCGGGAATTGCCCTCATTTCTTCCCCAGCGGACTACTTGCGGAGGTTGAGCGTCTTGACGATGGCGCGGTAGCGCTCGATGTCGACCTCCTTGAGGTACTCCAGCAACTGGCGGCGCTTACCTACCAGGCGCAGCAGGGCGCGCTGGGTTCCGAAGTCGTGCTTGTTGCTTTTGAGGTGGTTGGTAAGGTGGCTGATACGGTATGAAAACAACGCGATCTGGCTCTCGGGAGAACCCGTGTCGGTGTTGGACTTGCCGTACTGGCCGAAAAGCTCCTGCTTTTTCTCTGCTGTTAAATAAGCCATTTGTAATTGATTTATTCAAGTTCCACTCTACGACGCATCCTCCTTACTGCGAATAACGCCAGAGCGTTCTGCAAAGGTACGAATAAATTCACAATTCATGATTCACAACACACAATTATTTTCATTTTCGGGCGGAAATAACGGGAAGTTCTAAGAGAAAATCGTATTTTTGCACGACAAAAGTGCGAATTTTATGCTGAAATGGTGCATGATCGCCGCCGCGGTTCTCGGAACGGCGACGGCTTGTACGCCCCGCAAAGTCTCCTATACGACGCTCGACGGCACGATGCTGGGCACGACGCTACACGTCATCGCCGACGTGCGCGGCATCGGGCCGCAGGAGCTCCGCGACTCGGTCATGGCCCTGGACCGCGAGGCCAAGGCGTCGATGTCCATTTTCGACGAGACCTCGCTGCTGAGCCGTCTGAACCGCAACGAGACCGACAGCGTCGACCGCCACATCGCCCGCTGCCTGGCGCTGGCCGACAGCATCGGCGCGCTGAGCGGCGGCCGCTACGACGTGACGGTCAAACCGCTGGTCGAAGCGTGGGGATTCGCCGGCAAGGAACGCACGGACGAACCGAACGTGGACTCGCTGCTGGAGTTCGTGGGCCGCGAAAAGGTCGCGATACGCAGCGGACGGCTGGTGAAAAGCGACCCGCGCGTGCAGCTCGACTTCAACTCGGTGGCCAAAGGCTACACGGTCGACCTGCTGGCCGATCTGGTCGAGCGGGCCGGAGCGCGCAACTACATCGTCGACATCGGCGGCGAGGTGCGCTGCAAAGGCGTCAACCCCCGCGGCGATGCGTGGCGGATCGGGGTCGAAACCCCGTTCGACGGCAACATGACCGAAGGACAATATCTCCAGAAACGCCTGCAGACGACCGACTGCGGCGTGGCCACCTCGGGCAACTACCGCCGCTACTACCTCGACGGGCAGGGCCGCAAGGTGGCCCACACGATCGACCCGCGCACGGGCCGCAGCGCCTTGTCGCGCCTGCTGTCGGTGACCGTGGCGGCCCCCACCTGCGCCGAGGCCGACGCCCTGGGCACGATGTTCCTCGCCATGGGCGCCGACGAAGCCCTGCGGACCGCCGAGCGGATGCCCGGCCTGCGGGTCTATTTCATCCTGGCCGCCGAAGAGGGCGACGATTACGAAGAGTATGTTTCGCCTGCCATGCAGGCGTCGATAATGAAGTGACGACCCATGAAACGAGCCGTTTTTCTCTACAATGCCCAGTCCGGCAAAGGACGCATCAAGCGCAACGTCGAACGGATCTGCGACATCTTCCGCGAAGCGGAGTACGACCTGGAGCCCGTGCCCATCGATTTCGACGCCAACCCTTTCGACGGCCGCGAAGAGATCGGGCTAATGGTGGTGGCGGGCGGCGACGGCACGGTCAACTTTGCGGTCAACGCCATGAAACAGAAAGGACTGGACATCCCGATCGGCATCATTCCGGCCGGCACGGCCAACGACTTCGCCCGGGCGCTCGGCATGTCGGACAAACCGCTCGAAGCGGCCCGGCAGATCGCATTCGGAAGCATCGACCGCGTCGACTGCGGCCGCGTGAACGGCCAGTATTTCGTCAACGTGCTTTCGTTCGGCATCTTCACCACCACCTCGCAGCACACCTCCAACACGAGCAAGCACCTGATCGGCAAGCTGGCCTATCTGATCGAGGGCGCCAAGGAGTTCCGCTCGCTGCATGCCGTGCCGCTCGAAGTGGTGGCCGACAGCCAGGCGTTCGACCTCGATTCGCTGATGGTGCTGGTCTTCAACGGTGAAACGGCCGGCGGCTTCCGCCTGGCGCGCCGCGCCTCGATCAAGGACGGGCTCTTCGACTGCCTGATGCTCGAAAAGAAGAACTTCTTCCGCTCCACGATGGCCATGTGGCGCTATCTGCTGGGCGGCAGTCCCCGGATCATCCGCCAGTTGCAGGTGCGCGAACTCGACATCCGCTCGACGCTCAACGAACCCACCGACGTCGACGGACAGAAAGGCGCCGAATTCCCGCTGCACATCGAGTGTCTGCCCGGCGGACTGCAGGTAATGTGCGAACGGGAAAATGCGCAAGGCACCATGCCGAACCCACAATTTCCCGACGAGCCGGCCAACCTTTAGACCGTCCGCCGGCAACCCGGCCGGCAGCGACCGAAACTTCGGAAACCCGTTCAAGAATTGCGGATCATGAATCCAACCAAAAACAAACAAGTCCCGGGCGCGAACCTCAAGAAGGTGTCGATCTCGCGCATCAAACAGGAGATGGGCGACGTCTCCTACCTCTCCGACGATCTGGTCATCACGTCGCTCGACGCCCGGCACAACACCACGGCCGAATACCCTGTGGCCATCGACGGATTCTCGGTCATCATCATGATCGCGGGCGAAGCCGTCGTCTCCATCGACATGAAGGAGCACCAGGTGCGCACCAACGACATCGTCTTCTTCAACTCGGGCAGCATCATCCGCACGGTCGGAAGCTCGGACAACGCCGCGGCGTTCGTGCTGACCTTCTCGGAATCGTTCATCAACGAAGTGCAGATCGACCTCTCGGCCTCGCTGCCGGTCTACATGCGTTTCGGCCGCTCCCCCGTGCTGCAGGCCTCGGCGCAGGACGTGGCCGAGATACGCCAGCTTTTCCAGGTTGTCAAAACCATGCTGCAGAGCGACAAGGAGCGCTACCGACACGAAATCATCCGCTCGCTCTTCACCACGGCCTTCTACCTGATCATCGAAATCAACCAGCGCGAAACGCACACCGAACAGAAGCGCGGACGCAGCGAAGTGCTCTTCAGCGAATTCACCAAACTGCTGGAACAATACAGCAAGTCGCAGCGCAACGTGGGGTTCTACGCCCGCCAGCTCAACATCACGCCCAAATACCTCTCGTCGGCCGTCAAGGAGGTGAGCGGCAAGACGGCGGCGCGCTGGATCGACGAATCGGTGATCCTCGAAGCCAAGGCCCTGCTCAAATACTCGGGCATGAGCATCCAGGAGATCGCCTACCGCCTCAACTTCTCCACGCAGTCGTTCTTCGGCAAATATTTCAAGCAGCACACCGGCACCTCGCCCTCGCGCTACAAGAGAAAGGGATAGGCGGGCTTATTTTGCAATCCTCGGCTATGCGCTCATTCAAGACGCTGTCGAAGTCAACCCCCGCCGGAATCAGCAGCGTAAAAAAGCACAACCCCGTCGCTCGGGCGGGCCGAAGCCTTCCCCACTGGAAACCCGCAACCGTCCGGCTGGCACCGGGCATGCCCCGCAGGCTGCCGCCCGAATTTCCGAAAACCCATCACAGCAAGGAGACCGCCAACCCGTTTCGTCCTCGCAAGGAGCACAATGCAGCCAGGAGTCCGTATTTACCTATTATACAGATTTTTCGGTTCGCTCGATACGACATTTGCCGCCGGCATCCGTATTCCCTCCCGGGCTGGGGGGGGGTGAAAGGGAGTTGAAGGTCGGAACCGGCAACGGAGAAGAGTGGAAGTTATAAGCCCGGCCCCGGACGCCGGAACTTTTCGATGCAAAATGACACGCGGATTCCGATATTCGGGCGCTTTTTTTGCAGTCGGCAAAGAAAATTGAGGCCGTTGGCCTGCCGAACCGATTTTTTGTGTATTTTTGTAAAAACAACCATACCATGGAGTACGCAAACCAACTCAACGAATACGCTCCCGCATGGAGCGCCGCCGAAGTCGACGAACGCGTCGCCCGGATGCGCAAACTCGCCGAGCGCAACCACAACGTCGAAGTCTACAAATTCTGCTACTCGGCCATCGACCTCACGACCCTGTCGTGCAACGACTCCGTCGCATCGGTGACGGAGTTCGCCCGCAAGGCGGCCGAATTCTACCAGAAATACCCCGCCGTCCCCAACGTGGCGTCGATCTGCATCTACCCCTCGTTCGTCGAGACGGTGGGCCTGGCCGTCGACGGCACGCCCATGCGCATCACGTCGGTGGCCGGAGGATTCCCCGCCGCGCAGACCTTCCTGGAGGTCAAGGCGCTGGAGGTGGCCATGGCCATCGAGAACGGCGCCGACGAAGTGGACATCGTGCTCAACGTGGGACGCATGCTCACGGGCGAATACGACGAAGCCGCCAACGAAGTGGAGGTGATCCGTTCGGAGATGGACCGCGACGTGGTGCTGAAGGTCATCATCGAATCGGGTGCGCTCAAGACTCCCGAGCTCATCCGCAAGGCTTCGCTGCTCTCGATGCTCGCGGGCGCCGACTTCATCAAGACCTCGACCGGCAAGATCGACGTGGCGGCCACGCCCGAAGCCGCCGTGGTGATGTGCGAGGCCATCCGCGACTACTACAAGAAAACCGGCCGCAAGGTGGGCTTCAAGGCCGCCGGCGGTGTCCGTACGGCCGAAGATGCCGCCCTCTACTACACCATCGTCGAAGAAATCCTGGGCAAGGAGTGGCTCACCGTCGACCTCTTCCGCATCGGCGCTTCGTCGGCCGCCAACAACATCCTCTCGGCCATCGAAGGCAAGGAAGTGAAATACTATTAGACGGTTGCCCGGCGGGCTGCCGCCAACAGTAAAACGCTCTTCGGAAAATTCCGAAGATCGTTTTACTATAAAATACTACGATTATATACCTTGTTGTACCAACGATGCTGTAAATTCGTTTCTTTCGGATTTCCGTCAGAATCCCCTGCCTGAGACGGGGCTTGGGGGTGGGTCGGAACTTGAATCCGCGGCCATAGCCGCGAGTTGCGGCGGTCGGATTCAGGATGCCGGTCCAAAGACGCCGGTACACCAAAGTATATAGATGGGTAAAAATAGGTCTGCCGACTGCGGGCGGACCTGCGAAGCGACCCTTTGCAAGGCCGTACCGGTTCCGGCAGGGAGACAACACCGCCCGGCACGAGTCGCTTACGAAATGGGGTACCCGTCGGGCTATGTTTCACGGCATGGAGGATCGCCCCGACTCCGGCCGCTCCGAAAGAAGCTGTCCGGAAGCGTCCCGGTCCGGATCAAGCCCGAATCAAGCCCGGATCAATAATCGCTCTCCATGAAAAGATCGGACGGCAGGTCGTCTTCGGCATCCTCGAAATAGTCGGCCTGGACATCCTCTGTCTGCGACTGCGACCGGTCTGCACGGGCAGGAGCCTCGTTCCGTGCGGGAACCGTCTCCTGCACGGGCTCCGAAGCAGCGGCGGGCCGTGCGTCGCGCCGCATGAGATGCGACCACTCGAAACCGTCGGGCCACACCAGCGACCGGTAGCGTCCGCTGCCCATAACGGCAAACACGATCGTGGCGAGCGTCGCCAGCGCAAACAGAATTCCGATAAGTTTCTTAATCATCTTGCTGGGTGTCGTTTAAGATTTCGATGGCCCGCACGATCACGTTGTCCACCGGATAGATGTTGGCATAGAATCCCGTATCCTCCAGCCTGGTGTTGCGGCCGATGTAGGCCTTGAGCTGGGCTTCGATGAGCCGGCGCGAACGGGCGATGTCGGCGCGGCGCGGCGCCACGCCCTGCCGGGCCGCATAGGCGATGAAGTTCTCCACCAGCCGCGTGTCGCCGGCCAGCAGGGCCTGCAATTCTTCGAGCGTCTCCACCGAGTTGAGCGCCTCGCGGTGGCGGTCGGCATACTCGATGGTATAGCGGTAGAGGATGTTGCGGCCCGCGACCTCCACGAAATAAGGAGTCACATCGGTCGTGTCGGCCGGAATGAAGATGTCGGGCATGATGCCCCCGCCGCCGTAGACCACCTTGCCGCCGGGCGTCACGAAACGCAGCGAATCGGCGAAACGGATGCTGTCGGCCGAGAAAAATTCGTTGTTGCGGTAACGCTCCCACAACTCCTCCTCGTAGCCGGCACCGTCGCCGTTGGTGTAGGGTTTCTGGATCGAGCGGCCCGTGGGCGTATAATAACGCGCCGTGGTCAGCCGCAGGGCCGAACCGTCCATGAACGGTATCTGCTGCTGCACCAGGCCCTTGCCGAACGAACGGCGGCCGATGATCGTGCCGCGGTCGTTGTCCTGCAGGGCGCCGGCCAGAATCTCGCTCGACGAAGCGCTGCCCTCGTCGATGAGCACCGCCACCTCCATCTCCTGGGCCGAACCGGCGCCGGTGGCGTATTCGCGCAGCTGCTCGCCGTTGCGGTCCTCGGTGTAGACGATCAGCTGGCCCTCGTGCAGAAATTCATTGGCCACGGCGATCGCCTGGTCGAGGTAGCCGCCCGCGTTGCCGCGCAGGTCGAATATCAACCGGTCGACGCCCTGGCTGCGCAACATGGCAAGCGCCTGCGCCATCTCGGCCGAGGTCGTGCGGGCGAACTGACCCAGCTTGATGTAGCCCGTGGTTCCGGTGATGCGGAAAGCCGACTCGATGCTCCGGATGGGAATGGCGCCGCGCACCACTTCGACGTGCACCTTGCCGTCGATCCCCTGCCGCTTCAGGCCGAGACGAACGGTAGTGCCGCGCGGACCGCGCAGCCGTCTGACGATGCGGTCCTGCGGAATGCCGCGCCCGGCGACCAGCGAATCGTCGATCTCCACGATGCGGTCGCCGGCCCGCACGCCCGCCTTGTCGCTCGGACCCCGCGGGATGACATTGAGGACGATGACCGTGTCGGTAGCCATGTTGAACATCACGCCGATGCCGTCGAACTCGCCCTCCAACGGCTCGTTCATGGCGGCCATCTCCTCGGCCGGCACATAGACCGAATGGGGATCGAGCTCGCCGATGAGCAGCGGGATGACATGCTCCGCGAGCGAATCCATCGACACCGGATCGACATAGCGGCTCTCGATGAGCGAGAGGGTCTGCGTGAGCTTGTTGTCGGGCTCCGCGAGCCGTTCCATCAGCAGGTCGCGCAGCTGCGTCCCGGCCGTGTTGCGGCCCACATAGACGCCGAAAAGCGCCCCCGCGGCCACGCCGAGGGCCAGCACCAGCGGAAAGAGTACGGCCCGTTTGGAATTGTTGTACATCACTTGTTCTTGAAGGTATAGGTCAGACCCACGCTGAGCAGCGTCTTGGTCTGCACATCCACATTCTGTGCCCGGTTGTAGTAGAGTTCGAAATTCAGCGTCGTGGAGAGGTATTTCGTAGCCTTGATGTCGACGGTGTTGGTCCAGCGCACGGTCGGGTGGATCGGCAGGTTGGGCTTGTCGGTGAGTTCATGGCCCACGGAGGTGTTCTCCTTGTCGTTCCACGCTTCGAGCGCCCGGAGGTAGTCGCCGTAGGAGGAGATTTTGTTGCGCTGGCCGATGTCGGTGATCCAACCGTAGAACGAGAAGATCGAGGTGCGGTAACGGAAAATGCCTTTCTTGCCGAAGGTGCGGTCGAAGTCGACCTGCACCGAAGAACCGCCCTCGTACTTCGAAGTCTTGTCGGGTCCGGCCAGGCCGTAGGTCTGCCAGCCGGGCTTCTTGTCCCAGATGTTCTCGCGGATCCGCCCGCTCTCCACGAAGACGGCGCTCAAGGCGATGGGCGAGATGTTGACCACGATGGGGAACTTCTCCTTGGGACACTTGTAGGTGATACCGAGCGAGATGTCGAGGTAGCCCGGCGCCATGAAGGCGCTCTTGCGCTCGATCTCCCCCTGCTGCGTACGCGAAATGTAGCCGTTGGCGAACTGGCTGCGGAACTTGAAGATGGCACCGTAGGACCAGTTTTTCGACATCTTGAACGACGGTGCCACCGAGATGTCGAACTCGTCCTGGTTCTTGAACCACACGCCCTCGCTGCTGGTGCCGTCGTCGGTCTTGGTCTCGACCTTCATGCGGTTGTAGCCGAACTTGGCGATGAACTTGGTCTCGACCGAGAAGAGGTTCTTCGTGAAGGTGTGGTTCAGAAAAAGACTGGCCATCAGCGCGATGGAGTTGTCGCCGCCCGACACCTTGATCCACGAATCGTTGTGCGAGGTGAGCGCTCCCTGCAAACCGCCGCCGAACTCCAGCTTGTTGCGCTCCTTGCGGATGGCGGCGCGCTCGGCACGGTAGCGGGCGCGGTTGAAATACTCCACCTCCACGGGGATCGACCGGACCGGATCGTGGAAAGCCACCTCGTCCTGCCGCACGTCGACCTCGTCGACCGAAAACTGGGCCGAAGCAACGGAAGCAGCCAGAAGGGCCGGCAAAAGCAAGAACAACGAACGATATTTCATAATGCAGAAATTTTGTGATGAAGGAATTGCGATGCAAATTTATGAAATAATTCAGAGATTCCGTAACTTTGCCGCAAGGTTGAACCCCGAACTTTCGGTTTCGGCCTTTCACTTTCATCTTGCGGAAATGAAATATTTCGGAGCACACGTCAGCGCCTCGGGCGGCGTAGTCAACGCCCCGGCCAACGCCCGCGCCATCGGCGCCACGGGCTTCGCCCTCTTCACCAAGAACCAGCGCCAATGGACGGCCAGGCCGCTCACGGCCGGTGAGATCGACGATTTCCGCCGGGCCTGCGAACAATTCGGCTACGCTCCGGCCCAGATCCTGCCCCACGACTCCTATCTGATCAACCTGGGTCACCCCGAAGCCGAGGGTCTGGCCAAGTCGCGCGAGGCTTTCTTCGACGAGATGCACCGCTGCGAAGAACTGGGACTCGACCGGCTCAATTTCCATCCCGGGAGCCACCTGCGGCAGATCGGCGAAGCCGAGAGCCTCGACCGCATCGCCGAGTCGATCAACCTGGCGCTCGACCGCACGCACGGCGTGACGGCCGTCATCGAAAACACCGCCGGACAGGGTTCCAACCTCGGATTCCGGTTCGAACAGCTGGCCTACATCATCGAACGCGTCGAGGAGAAGTCGCGCGTAGGCTGCTGCATCGACACCTGCCACGCTTTCGCCGCCGGCTACGACCTGCGCACCGCCGCGGCGTGCGACGCCACGTTCGCCGAATTCGACCGCATCGTGGGTTGGAACTATCTGCGCGGCATGCACCTCAACGACGCCATGAAGCCCCTCGGCAGCCGTGTCGACCGCCATGCCCCGCTGGGCGACGGCGAAATAGGCTGGGAGTGTTTCCGTTACATCGCCCGCGACCGCCGCTTCGACGGCATGCCGCTGATTCTCGAAACGCCCGACGAAAGCCGCTGGCCGGCCGAAATCGAAACATTGAAACAGTTCGCAGAAGAATAAGGTGCCAGCATACGAATACTGTTTGCGGCAATAAACCCCATCTTAGCGGGGCGAAAAGCGGCAGTAGGGACCCAACCGGAACAGACGGACGGGACGGAGAATGCGGGCTTGGCTCTGCTCCCGGCTTGCAAAAAACTTCATCGGGGCGGCTGCGGGGGGGGGTCGCACCTCCGATGCGAGCCGCCCCGATGATGAAATATGGCTGCTTCGACACCCGATCGTCAATTCCGGGCGCACGGATGTTTCGCTTCGCTCAACATGACGGGTTATCGGGCTTCGGGCAGAAGCCTGCAGGGACGCCCCTCACAATGACGGCGCGAAAACCCATGCAGAGACGGTTTTCTGCCCGACCATTATTTCAATTCATCCAGACACCGCCGGATCAAGGCGGCGCTGTCGCGGATCTCGTCGTCGGAGATCGTGAGCGGCGGCGAGATGCGGAACGCCGTGTCGCAGTAGAGGAACCAGTCGCTCATGATGCCGGCGTCCTTGAAGAGCTCCATGATGCGGTAGAGCGGCTCCGAAGACCCCAGTTCGACCGCCAGAAGCAGTCCTGCGCGGCGGATTCCGCGTACGGCCGGATGATCGCCGAGCAACTCCTCGTAGAGCGCACCCTTGCGCTCCGCCTCCTCCACGACGCGATGCTCCAACAGATAGTCGAGCGCCGCCAGCCCGGCCGCACAGCAGACCGGATGGCCGCCGAACGTGGTGATGTGGCCCAGCACCGGATCGGTCTGCAAGGTGTCCATGATTTCGTGACGCGAAACGAAAGCCCCCAGCGGCATGCCGCCGCCGAACGCCTTGGCCAGACACACGATGTCGGGCACGATGCCGTATTTCTGCATGGCGAACATGGCGCCCGTACGTCCCATGCCGGTCTGTATCTCGTCGAAAATCAGCAAGGCCCCCACCTCGTCGCAACGCCTGCGCAGCGCTTCGAGGTAACCCGCCGCGGGCGGACGGACGCCGGCCTCGCCCTGCACCGGTTCGGCCAGGACGCAGGCCGTGCGGTGCGTGATGCGCTCCAGTTCGCCGAAATCGTTGAATTCGATGGCCTGCACGTCGGGCAGCAGCGGCCGGAAGGCATTTTTCCACTCCTCGCCCTCGGGAGCGCCCATCATGCTCATGGCCCCGTGCGTCGAACCGTGGTAGGCGCGGCGCATGGAGATCAGCTCGGTGCGGCCGGTGAACCGTTTGGCCAGTTTCAGCGCACCCTCCACCGCTTCGGCGCCCGAATTGACAAAATAGACGCTCTCCAGCCCGCCGGGCAGCAGCGACGCCAGCCGGGCGGCATACGTCACCTGCGGCGTCTCGACCAGCTCGCCGTAGACCATCACGTGCATGTAGCGCGCAGCCTGCTCCTGCACGGCGCGCACCACGGCCGGATTGGCATGGCCCACGTTGCTCACCGACACGCCGGCGACCAGATCATAATAACGCTTGCCCTCGGGCGTATAAAAACACGAACCCTCGGCCCGTGCGACCTCGACCAGCATGGGCGAAGGCGACGTCTGTGCGACGTGGGAGAGGAATTGTTTGCGGAGTATGTTCATTTACAAGAAGTGAAAAGTTTCGTATTGCGGCTCGCGGAACCGGACGGCCCCGCTGCATTCGCCCGGGCCGGCTGCGGGGGTCGCGCTTTCAGTGCGAGCCGGCCCCGGGCGCAAGGTCTGTGACCTTGCACTTTATGATCGCACCAAGGAAACCGGTGCTTCCGAAGCTCCATCCTGCAACTCGTCGCCGAACCGCCGGTTGAGAATGCGCGGGGCATCGGCCACGCTGCGGTACATCCAGCGGTAGAGCGTTTCGGTCTGCTGTTCGGGCGTCAGGGCCCATTCCCCGACCTGCCGGCGCACCCGCTGCGACAACATATAGATAAGGATGGCGGCCGACGCCGAGACGTTGAGACTCTCGACCATGCCGCACATGGGGATGCGCAGGAATTCGTCGGCCGCGGCGACCGCCTCGTCGGAGATGCCCGCATGCTCGGTGCCGAAAACCAGGGCGAAAGGTCCGCGCGCGACGTCGAACGTCTCGGGCGTCGTCTCTTCGCGGTGGGGTGTAGTGGCCACAATGCGGTAGCCCCCGGCCTTGAGCACCCGCAGCGCGTCGGCCGTCGAAGCATGGCGGCAGACGTCGACCCACCGGTCGGTGCCCCGCACCACGGCCGCGGCCGGGCGGAACTCGCAGCGGTCCTCGACGGTGTGCATGCGCTGCACTCCGAAGGCCTCGCAATGGCGGATCAGCGCGGCGGCATTCTGCGGATGGAACGTATTTTCGGCCAGCACGGTCATGTAACGCGTGCGCTGCGCCACGGTCCGGCGGAAGAGTTCCGTACGTTCTTCGGTCATGAACTCCGCCAGACAAGCGATGCGCTCCTCGTACCACGCGCGGTCCCTATTTGCGGTATTTGTCATCGTCGTCCAACATTTTCAGATAGCTTTCGTAGCGCATCGGCGCGATCTCGCCCCGCATCACCGCTTCGGTCACGGCGCAGCCCGGTTCGTGGGTGTGGGTGCAGTTGTAGAAGCGGCAGTCGCGGCCCGTGCGCATCATTTCGGGGAAGTAGTGCCACAACTCGCCCTCGCCGATGTCGATCAGACCGAACCCCTTGATGCCCGGCGTGTCGATCACGGCGCCCCCGCCGGCCAGCGGATACATGGTCGAAAAGGTGGTCGTGTGGCGCCCCTTGCCGTGGCTCTCGGAGAGTTCGCCCGTGCGGATGTCGAGCGTCGGATCGATGGTTCCCACCAGCGTCGACTTGCCCACGCCCGAGTTGCCCGAAACGAGCGTCGTGCGGCCCCGCAGCAGCTCCCCGACCGCTTCCATCCCCTCGCCTGTCGCGGCCGAGACCGTCAGCACCGGGTAGCCGGCCCCTTCGTAGACGGCGCGGAACGCCGCCAGCTCCCCGGGATCCTGCAAGTCGGACTTCGACAGCAGGATCGTAGCGGGCACCTTGTAGGCCTCGCAGGTCACCAGAAAGCGGTCGACGAACTCGGGGGCCGTTTCGGGATGGCGCAGCGTCACCATCAGCAGCGCCTGGTCGACGTTGGCCGCAATGATGTGCGACTCCTTCGAGAGGTTCGACGCGCGGCGGATGACATAGTTGCGGCGGGGCTCCACGGCCACGATGGCATGGTCGCCGTTGGCGTCGCTCTCGCAGCTCACCCGGTCGCCCACCACCACGGGGCTGGTCGACCGCACCCCCTTGAGCCGCAGGCGGCCCCGGATGCGGCAGCGCAGACGCCCGCCCCCGGCGAGCACCTCGTACCAGCTGCCCGTCGCGCGGACCACCACTCCCGAAAACACGCTTTCCATGGTTCTATTCATCGGTTTGCTCCTGCGACACCCGGTCGCCCAACCTCTCCACGAAGGGGAAGATCAGTTCCGAAAGCCGCAATACGGGTTTGTAACACTTCGACGAAGCGAGGGTGGACTCCTCGACCAGCGAACGGTCGGCATTGAATTTGTCGAACGCCGCAAAGAGGGCGCTCACCACCAACAGGTATTTCAGCACCGACACGGCGATGCCCAGCACAAGGTCGAGCATGCCCAGTCCGGCAAAGCGGAACAGCCCCCGCATCGCCCGCGCCGCCACGGCGACGGCCAGTACGGCGCCCAACAACACCGCAACGAAACCTCCGGCCGTACGCACCGAGGCGTCGAGGTGCAGCGCTTCGCCCACCGCACGGCCGTAGTGCGCGGCGCACCAAAGTCCGGCGATGACGGCGACGAGCGAACACGCCTGCACAATGAAACCCTTGCGCCAGCCGTTCCATACGGCAACGGCCAGAACCAGCAGGACGATCAGATCGATGGCATTCAAGACGAAGTCGGATAAATTGTCGACAAGGCGAAATATCGAAGACGAAGGTACGAAGTTTTATCGGGAATTCCGAATTTTCCCTATCTTTGCAGAAGATAAGCTCCGCTCCGGCAACCGCAATTCCACCGCCCTGCCGGCGCCGCGCACCGCGGCGGCCTCAACGCAACAACAACAGCGAAAACCAGTTCCGTCATGAAACGTTATCTTCTGCTCTGCCTGCTCCTGGCGCTCGCAGCTCCGCTCCGGGCCCGCGAAATCCACCCGCTGAACGAAGGCTGGCGCTTCTTTTTCCGGTCGGAGACGTCGAGCGACAACGCCCGCTACGTGACCCTGCCCCACAGCTGGAACAACGATCCGACCCTCGAAGGGGTGCTGATCGAAACGTCGGGCAACTACCAGAACGACCTCTATATCCCGGCCGAATGGGCCTCGAAGCGGGTATTCATCCGCTTCTACGGCGCACAGAACGTGGCCGACCTCTTCGTCAACGGCTACTTCGCCGGCTGCCACCGCGGCGGTGCCACGGCTTTCACCTTCGAGATCACCGACCGCCTGCACTTCGGCGCCGACAACATCCTGCTGATGCGTGTGAGCAACGCAGCGCGCAACGACGTGCTGCCCACGTCGGCCGACATGAACTTCTACGGCGGACTCTATCGCGAAGCCGAGCTGATCGTCACCGAGCGCACGGCCGTATCGCCCCTCTACCTGGGCACCGAAGGGGTGCTGGTGCACCAGCGAAGCGCCACCAAGGCCAAGGCCGAAGGCGAAATCGAAGTGCACCTCACCTCCCTCTCCGACGGCAGCTGCCCGCTGACGCTCACCATCGCGGCGCCCGACGGCCGCACGGTGCTGACCAAGAATCTCCATGTCAAGGTCGACGGCAAACCGGTGCGGATCGCCTACAACATCGCGTCGCCCGAGCTGTGGCGCCCCGGCCGGCCGGCGCTCTACACCGTGACGATAAAAGTCGGCGAGGGCCCGCACAGCGACCGCGTGTCGGTACGCACCGGATTCCGCGAGATCAAGGCCCTGCCGAGCGCCCTGCTGCTCAACGGCGACAGCATGAAGCTGCACGGCGTGACGCTCTACCACGACAACGCCGTATCGGCCGGCACGCTGACCGCCGCCGACTACCGCACCGACTTGCACGAGATACGCACGCTGGGAGCCAACGCTCTGCGCTCGGCCGTGATGCCCCATGCGCATGCCCTCTACGACCTCTGCGACGAACAGGGGATGCTGGTGTGGATCGACACTCCGCTGCGGCAGGCGCCCTTTCTGAGCGACGCGGGCTACTTCGCCACGCCGACCTTCGAACAGAACGGGCTGGAACAGCTGCGCGAGATCGTGGCCCAGAACCTCAACCACCCCTCGGTGGTGATGTGGGGCATCTTCTCGCGGATGCGCACCACGGGCGACGACGTGACGCCCTACATCCGGCAGCTGCACCGCGCGGCCCGCGAACTCGACCCCTCGCGCCCGACGGTGGCGGTGAGCGAGCGCAACGGCGGCATCAACTTCATCACCGATCTGATCGTCTGGCGCAAGGAGGAGGGCTGGAACAAGGGCCGGCCCGACAATCTGACCGTATGGCTCGACGGACTGCGCAAGGAGTGGTCGCACCTGCGCTCGGCGATCGAATACGGCGGCGAAGGATTCCTCGACCACCGCAACTACACCGCTCAGCCGCGCCATGCGGCCGGACGGATGCCCGAAGAACGCCAGGCCCGTTTCCACGAAGAGTACGCCCGCCTGCTGGAGCACGACTCGCTGCTGTGGGGCATCTGGCTGGAGAACATGTTCGACTACGGCTCGGCCCGCAGGCGCTACGGGATCAACGGATGCGGTCTGGTGACGCTCGACCGCCGCAGCCGCAAGGATGCCTTCTATCTCTACAAGGCGCTGTGGAACAAACAAGAACCCACGCTGCACATAGCCGACAAACGCACGACGCCGCGCACCGACTCGAGACAGAGTTTCCGCGTCTACTCGTCGGCCGGCGAACCCGTGCTGACGATCGGCCGCGACACGGTGGCCATGAAGCGCTACGCCCGCTGCCAGTATCGCTCGGACACGGTGAGTCTGTCGGGCCGCGTGACGGTGAAAGTGAAGGCCGGTGCGCTGAGCGACAGCGTCACCCTGCAGATAAACTGCGCCTCAAAACCGAAAGGCTATCCGGCCCCTCGGCGAACAACAGGTCGATGAACGAAAGGCCGGGAGCGAAAGGCTGCCGGTCGGCGAATACTTGCACGTAAGGCTCGGCGCACCACGCCGGGTCTTGCGCATTTTTGGGGCGCAGGTCGAGATCGCCGGTCCCGGCGGCGACGTAGGTTTCGCTCACGGCGGGCATGGCGACGCGGGCCAGCGAGCAGAGCGTTTCGAGCAGCTGCAGATTGTAGTCGGCGAGGAACCCGAACGGCCGCCGGTAGAAAGGCTCCAGCTCGGGAGCATAGAAATCGAAGTAGGGCGACGCCTTGTAGGCGGCCACCAAAGCTCCCCAATGCTGGTGCTGCCAACGTTTGGAGTAGTCGAGCCGCATGTCGCGCATGGGGCTGCGCGGCCTGTCGGCACGGACGGCATGGGCCGTCAGCGTCATCGGTCCGTCGGCCGCCAGGATGCAGGCCCGGTTGCGCTCCGAGCGCTTGATGAAATGCTCGCCGAGGTCGACGACGCAGCCGCCGCGCACCAGTTCGGCGAAATAGCGCACCGAAGGCAGATAGGCACAAGGGAGAAGAATCATTTTGCTAAGAAAAAGGCGGTAGGTGAAAAGCGAACGGGAAGAACGCGAACGGACGGTCATCCTCCGTCCGAATCACGCTTCGCGGCCCGCAAATATCAGACTGCTCCGAATGTCAGACTGCTCCGAAGGACTCCGAAAAACGATTTTTATACCGACCGGAAGCTTTCGGTTTTCGGACGGTCCTCCGGCTCCGCCCACTTGCCGTCGGCCTTGATGACCTCGACAAGGCGGTCGAGGGCCTCCTGCTGCGGGATGTTGCGGGCGACGATCGTACGGCCCCGGTAGAGCGTGATGCAGCCGGGCGCCGCGCCGACATAGCCGTAGTCGGCGTCGGCCATCTCGCCGGGCCCGTTGACGATGCAGCCCATGACGCCGATCTTGAGGTTGCTCAGGTGCGACGTGCGGGCCTTGATGGCGGCCAGCGTCCGCTCGATGTCGTAGAGCGTCCGGCCGCAGGAGGGGCAGGCGATGTATTCGGTGTGGGAGAAGCGCGCGCGGGCTGCCTGCAAGATCATCAGTTCCACTTCGCGGATGTCGGCCGCGGCGTGACCCGGAGCGTCGATCCAGAGACCGTCGGCCAGACCGTCGAGCACCAGCGGACCCAGATCGGCCGCCGCCTTGACGGCCAGCGTCTCCAGCGATGCCTCGTCGTAGCGGCGTTTCACCACCACCGGCTCGTCGGGCTGCTCCAGGTTGAGGATCGCGGCCCGCAGTTCGGCCGTCGGATTGCCCGACAAGGCCTCGATGACGCGGAAACCCTCCATCGGCTCGTCGTGGACGATGGGCACGGCGATGCGGCTGCGGCGCCGGTACTCCGTGGGTGAATAACGCTCGGGATGGCGCACCTCGAAGCGGCCGGGCCGCTCGGCGAAGTGCGCGGCCAGCAGCTGCGCCACCGGAATCTCGTTTTCGGGAGCTTCGGTCAGCGAAACACGGATCGTGTCGCCGATGCCGTCGGCCAGCAGAGCCCCGATGCCCACGGCGCTCTTCACGCGCCCTTCCAGCCCGTTGCCGGCCTCGGTGACCCCCAGATGGACAGGATAGCTCATCCCCTCGGCCTCCATCGCTTCGACCAGCAGGCGGTAGGCCGCCACCATCACGCGCGTGTTGCTCGACTTCATCGAAACGACCACCCGGTCGAACCGCTCCCGCCGGCAGACGCGCAGGAACTCCATGGCCGAGACGACCATCCCCTGCGGCGTGTCGCCCCACTCGTCGAAAACGCGCTTGGCCAACGAACCGTGGTTGACCCCGATGCGCAGGGCGACGCCCCGTTCGCGGCATTGCGCGATCAGAGCTTCGAGCTGACCGTGGTCCGTGCGGTAGTTGCCCGGATTGATGCGCACCTTGTCGACGTATCGGGCGGCGATGGACGCCGCCTCGGGCAGGAAGTGGATGTCGGCGACCAGCGCGGCGTCGATGCCCTCCTCGCGCACGCGGCGGGCGATGGATTGCAGGTTTTCGGCCTCGCGCCGCCCCTGCGCCGTGAGACGCACGATGCGGCCGCCGGCCGCGGCGATGCGGGCGATCTGCCCCACGCACGCTTCGGTGTCGTTGGTATCGGTGTTGGTCATCGACTGCACCGCCACCGGATTCGTTCCGCCGATCTTCACGCTGCCGACGGTGACCTCGTGCGACTCGCGCCGCACAAATTCGTTGAGATTCATTGGAGTTCGGGATAGTTTTCCGTCCGACCGGCATCCTGCGGCCCCGCACGGGAGCGGACCGGGTGCCGGACAGGTCACTTGATGAGACTGGAGAGCGGATATTTCAGATTCTTGTAACCGGAGATGTAGGCGTTGATCGAGCCGATGCGCACGGGCGACTCGATGTAGAGCGGTATTTTGTTGTCATCGTCGGAAATCCAGATGGTGAAGACCGTGCCGTCGGTGAACGAATACCCCTCGGTGGTGCCCATCTGGCAGTCGAACTTCAGGGTGTTGAACTTGCCTATGTTGCGTATCTTCTTCACCTCGCGGCCCAAAAACCGATAGCGGATGTTGCGCACCGTATCCTGCAGCACCATGCGCATCAGGCGGGGTTCGCCCTCCTTGAAATCGCCGCCCTCGGCCGTACGCATGTTGAAAAAGAGCGAAATGGCATCCATGCACTCGGGCGTGACGGGCATCTCTTTTTCGGAATAGGGGTTCTGACGGCGGCGCCAGCGGGTTTTCACCACGCCGCGCTCCCAATCGTAGTCGTAATAGCTCTGAAACGTATAGTCGCTCTCGTGGAGGTCGCTCTCGAAATACTCGGTGCGCAGGGTGGCCGGATCGATCCATATCTTGTAGGTGTCCTTCAGATTGTAGAACCACCGGTAGGTGGGCAGCGTGCGGCCCACGGCCTCGACCAGGTAATATTCGCGGCCGTCGCGCTCGGTTTCGGTCGTCTTCACCTCCACGGCGCCCGCCTCGGTGTTGGGAAACATCTTGGCGCGGTAGCTGACGCGGTACTCGAGCACCTCGCCCGGATGGTAGAGCTGCGCCGAGAGCGGCAGGGCGGCTGCGAGGGCCAGTATGATTGACAAAATCTTTTTCATGGACAATGGATTTCGGATGAATGAACGTTGCGGAAAAAGGCTTTATTACGAAATGCGCGAAAAATCGGTCTCGCGGCGCCCCGAATAGTTGTGCCGCAGGAGGGCCAGACCGCGGTGTTCGGGCCGCGAAAGGCCGGGGTCGTCGTTCAGCAACGCGATGGCCACTTCGCGCGAAAGGGTCAGAATCTGCACGTCGGCCGTGGGGTTGGCGATGCGCAGATCGAGCGAAATGCCGCTCTGCAGGGTGCCGTTGACATCGCCGGCACCGCGCAGCTTGAGGTCGAGTTCGGCCAGGCGGAAACCGTCGTTGGTCTCGCACATGGCTTCGAGGCGCGCACGGCCCTCCTTCGAGAGCTTGACGCCCGACATCAGAATGCAGTAGGACTGCTCGGCGCCGCGCCCCACGCGGCCGCGCAGCTGGTGGAGCTGCGAAAGCCCGAAACGCTCGGCCGACTCGATGACCATGACCGTGGCGTTGGGCACGTCGACCCCCACTTCGATGACCGACGTGGCGACCATGATGTGCGCCTCGCCGGCCTTGAACTGGCGCATCGACTCCTCCTTGTCGGCCGGCTTCATCTTGCCGTGGCAGATGGTGGTGACGTACTCGGGCAGCGGAAAGTCGCGCGAGATGGAGGCATAGCCGTCCGTGAGGTCCTTGTAGTCCATCGACTCCGACTCCTGGATGAGCGGATAGACCACGTATACCTGGCGCCCTTTCTTGATCTGCTGCTTCATGAAACCGAAGAGCCGCAGGCGGGCCGAATCGGTGTAGTGGAGCGTGCGGATGGGCTTGCGGCCCGGGGGCAGCTCGTCGATGACCGATACGTCGAGGTCGCCGTAGAGCGTCATGGCCAGCGTGCGCGGAATGGGCGTGGCGGTCATCACCAGCACATGGGGCGGACGCCGGTTCTTGGTCCAGAGCCGGGCGCGCTGCTCGACGCCGAAGCGATGCTGCTCGTCGATGACCACGAAGCCGAGGTTGTCGAACTGCACGCGGTCTTCGATCAGCGCATGGGTGCCGATCAGAATCTGCACCTCGCCCGACGCGATGCCCAGAAGCGCCTTGCGCCGCTCGCGCTGTCGGGACGAACCGGTCAGCACGGCGACCCGCACGCCGAGACCGTCGAGCATCCTGGTGAAGGTGGCGAAATGCTGGCGCGCCAGAATCTCCGTAGGCGCCATCATGCAGGCCTGGTAACCGTTGTCGACGGCCAGAAGCATCGACATGAGCGCCACGAGGGTCTTGCCGCTGCCCACGTCGCCCTGCAGGAGACGGTTCATCTGGAAACCGGTGACCGTGTCGTTGCGGATCTCCCTGATGACGCGTTTCTGCGCACCGGTGAGAGGAAACGGAAGTTTCTGCGTGTAGAACGTATTGAAGACGCCGCCCACCTTCGGAAAAAGGAAGCCGTCGTTCTTGGCCAGGCGGGCCGAACGCCGCGACTGGACGTTGAGCTGCACACCCAGGAGTTCGTCGAACTTCAGCCGGTACTGCGCCTTGCGCAGCGCCTCGGCCGACTGGGGAAAATGGATGTTGTAGATCGCCTCGCGCAAGGGCATCAGGCCGTAACGGGCCCGGAGTTCATCGGGCAGCAGCTCCTCGATATGGTCCCGGGCCAGCTCCCACGCATGGCAGATGATGCGATACATGCCCTTGGTGCCGAGCACGTTGGATAGTTTCTCGGTCGAAGGATAGATGCCCTGCATGCCGCTCTCGGGCTTGCGCGAGAGGGCCTGTTCGATGGTCTCCAGCTCGGGATGGGCCATAGACAGTTCGCCGCGGAAGAACGACGGGCGCCCGAAGACGAGGTATTCGCGGCCCACCTCCACGCGCTTCTCGATCCACTTGATGCCGCGGAACCAGATCAGCTCGGCCGCTCCCGACGCATCGCGCACATGGACCGAGAAACGCTGCTTGCGCCCCTCGCCGGCATAGGAGACCCCCACGACCCGGGCTCGGAACTGCACCAGGGCCGGGGCATCCTCGGCGATCTCGGCAATGCGGTAGACCTTCGTACGGTCGATATAGCGCGTGGGATAGTGCCGCAGCACGTCGCCCACGGTGCGGATGTTCAGCTCCCGGTCGAGGAGCTGCGCCCGCGCCTCGCCCACACCGGGTACGAACTGGATATTGCTCTCCAAGATGTTCACTGTTCAACCATAGTTTCGTATTGCGACCCGCAGCCGGCCGCGGATGGGAAAGCCGCAGGCTTTTATTCGCGGAAAACGAGCGAACCCTCGGAGTGACGGCGCGGCTTGACGATGTCGTCGGGCAGGGTCTCGATGCAGAGCGACCGGGTCGTTGCCGCCCGCCCGGACTTGATTTCGGGCTTGTTTCCGCTCTCGATCCACCGCGAAACGATGGAGAAGTAAGCGTCGTCCTGCGTGGCGAAATCGCCGGGATAGAAGTTGCTGTCGTCGTACGTCACGTCGGGCACGAAGCCGTCGGAATAGTCGCGGAAACCCTTGGCGTTCTCCGAATAGAAGGTGATGGGCATGAAGGTGTACTTCTCGCCGGCGACGTCATAGTCGACGAAACCCTCCATACCGACATTCTTGCCGTTGGTGCGCGTGCCGACGAGCCGCACTTCGAGGTCGAAGCCGCGCAATCCGTTGACCAGCAGCTCGCTGGCCGAAGCGGTGTTTTCCGAACAGATCACATAGATACGCTTGAGCCCCAGCGCCTGCGAAAGTGCATCGGCGATGGGCTGGTAGATACCGCTGCCGTCGGGCACCAACTTGTCGCCGATGCGGTAGACACCCGGCTTGCTCGCAGCCATACGAGTGGCATTGTAAACCATGCGGCAGTAGGTTTCGCCCTTGTAGGCATCGCCCAGAATGAGCGTGGCGAGCAACGTGCTCGAGCGCACGGAGCCGCCGCCGTTGTAACGCAGGTCGACGACGAGTTCGTCGACATTGTTGTCGCGGAACGTACGGAAAACCTCCGCCAGCTCCCGGTCGGCCTCCGATTCGAAGCCCATGTAGAGCAGGTAGCCCACGCGCTTGCCGCCCACCGGGACCACCGTACTGCGATAGATGGCCGGATCGACGAACGTCTCGGCCGAAATCGTCACCTCGGGCAGGGGCTCCAGACGATCGATGCCGTTTTCGTCCCACGTCACCCGATTGGGCAGCAGACGCACCCCGACCCCATAGTAGAGACGCTCCAGCATGCTGCGGTAGTTGGATGCCGTCACCTGCTCCCCGTTGACCTCCGTAATGAACATGCCGCGCCGCATGCCGGCGCGCGAAGCCGGCGAATCGGGCGTGACGACCTCGACGGCGATGCCGATCGAACCCGACGGAAGCTCCGTGGCCCGCAACATCCACAATCCCGTCTCGGTCACCTCGTCGCCGGCCCGGGACTTGATCTCGGGCCCCTTGACATAGGAATAGTAGTATTCGCGCCGGCCGTCGGTCCAATGCCCGTCGTCGTAGTTCAGCGCGCGGCCCCGGGCATCCTTGTGCTCCGCAACGCCGTCGAGCACCGACTGCAGGAATTTCTCGTAATCGAGGCTGTAATCGGTTTTCATGGTGGTCAGCGGATCGGGCCACAGGTAGTTCTGCAGCATGTAGGAATACATCCATTTGTTGACCGTGGCATACTTGCCGGCGGGTTTGGACGGAATCTTGCCGCCACCGTCGTCGGAAGTCTTGTCGTCGCCGCAGGCCCCGAGGACGAGCAGGGCCAGCAAAGTGCCGAGGAGTCGTTTCATAATCAACCGTATTTAGGTTCGAACGGACGGGCAGCAGCCCGCAACATCCGTCGAACGATATTAAATCACTTTTTATGGCCCTGGCGGGGTTCCGGGTCCTTGCGGTCCTTCGCATACTTGCGGCACCAGGGTGCGATGCCGCACGAATCGCATTTGGGAGCGCGTGCCGTACAGACGTAGCGCCCGTGGAGAATGAGCCAGTGGTGCGCCACGGGCAGCAGGCGGCCGGGAATGTTCTTTTCGAGCGTCAGTTCGGTCTGCAGCGGCGTCCGGGAGCCGGTGGTGAGCCCGATGCGCTCCGAGACGCGGAAGACATGCGTGTCGACCGGCATCACCTCGCGCTGCCACAGCACGGCGCCCAGCACGTTGGCCGTCTTGCGGCCCACGCCGGGCAGGCGCTGCATCTGTTCGAGGTCGGAGGGCACCTCCCCGCCGAACTCCCCGCACAACATCCGGGCCATGCCGGCCAGATTCCGGGCCTTGTTGTTGGGATAGGAGATGCTCCGGATGTAGGGATAGATCTCCTCGGCCGAAGCTGCGGCCATCGCCTCGGGCGTGGGGAAACGCTCGAAAAGGGCCGGCGTGGTCATGTTGACCCGCTTGTCGGTGCACTGCGCCGAGAGAATGACGGCCACGAGCAGCTGGTAGGGATTCTCGTAGTGCAGTTCGCTCTCGGCCACGGGCATGTGCTCCGCGAACCAGCCTATGATGCCGTCGTAACGCTGTCTGAGTGTCATGGTTTCTTCGTTTTCTGACGCCGGAACAACACCTTTTTCACCAGCAGCCCCGCCGGATAGGGACTGAAAAAGAGCAGCGGAGTCTGCTTCACGTCGCGCCGCCAGCGGGCAAGATATTCGCCTGCCGAACCGTGGAACGAAAGCACCCACAGCGCCACCGTACTGCGGCGATGGCGGATGCGGAGCCGGTTGCGGCCCGTGCCGTAGTGCGTGTCGAACCAAAGGCTTATGTCCATCAGCGAATCGCAGAAAGCGATGCGCTTGCGGTAGTCGGTATTGTGGCTGACGCTCACGCTGAGGCGCCGGTGCACGGCCGTGAAGACGGGAATGAAGCGCACCTTGCTGCACGCCGCGAACCACAGCCACATGGGTGCATCGTCGGTCATCCACTCGGGATGGCGCTCGGGGTGCACTTCGTCGTAATAGCGGGCGATCAGCTCGCGCCGCGCCAGCGTGGCGCAGTTGCAGACGGTCAGGCGCAGCAGCAGCCGGTCGAAATCGGTGAAGTGCACCTCCTCGTCGGGGGTGAAGGTGTCGGTGTCCTGGTAATAATTCTTCGCCCGCGTGAAACACATGCCGCACGACGGGTCGCTCTCCAGCAGGTCGGCCTGCGTTTGCAGCTTGAGCGGGTCGTCCCACCAGTCGTCGCCGTCGCAATAAGCCACATACTTGCCGCGGCAGGCATCGAACGTGCGGCGGTAGTTGGCCCGCCACCCCACGTTGGCATCGGAAGTCACCAGACGCACCCGGTCGGGATAGCGTCCGGCATATTCGCGGCAGATGGCCGCCGTGGCATCGGAACTGCAATCCTCGCCCAACACGAGCTCCACCCCGAAGGATGTCACCTGTGCCAGCACGCTCTCGATGGCCTGGCGGAGGTAGGGCTCGTGATTGTAGGCGGTCATGCAGACCGAAACAAGGGGGGGGGTGCTCATCCGATTACAATTTGGTCAATTTAGCGAATTTGGCCAACAGGGTCTTTTCGCCCGCACCGTCGAAAGCGATGCTCAACTTGAGATCGCCGGCCAGCGTTTCGATGCGGCGGATAATGCCGACGCCGAACTTGGGATGCTCGACGCGCTGTCCCACAGCATATTCACCGGCCGACGACGGGGCGGGTGCAAACGATGCGGGGCGGGCATCCAGCCGCCGCATGCCCTCGGTGGAGGGGCGGGGCGTCCTCACCAGCGCCGGATCGGGCGCCGTGCGCGGCTTGGAAGCGTCGAAACGCTGGCTGCCCGCCGAAGCGCCGCCGAAGCGGGACCCGCCGGAAGAAGCACCGTAGCGCGAAGCGTTCCCCCGGCTGCCGGCCGACCGGTCGTCGCCGGCGGCACCGTATTTTCCGCCCGAAGAATAACCGCCCTGCGTCCGGCCGCTGCCTTGCGGCGTACGGGAAGCATAACGATAGGCCGGGCCGCTTCCGTATCCGTGTTCGTCTTGGCGCCCCGCACCGTCCTTCTGTTTGAAACGGTAGTCGAACCGGCGGCGCAGCTCGTCGATGGCCGAACCGCCCTCCTCGCGGCTGCGGGGCTGCCCGTCGTCGGACTCGACGACGGTTTCGAGATACTGCGGGTCGATCTCGCGCAGGAAACAGCTCGGACGCGAGAACTCCATGTTGCCCCACTTGAAACGCATCTCGGCGTAGGAGAGCGTAGCGGCGACCTTGGCACGGGTCAGCGCCACGTAGAACAAGCGCCGCTCCTCCTCGAAGCCGTCGGGCGACTCCATGGCGCGCTGCGAAGGGAACAGGTTCTCTTCGAGGCCGACGATATAGACATATTTGTATTCGAGCCCCTTGGCCGAATGGACGGTCATCAGGGTCACTTTGTTGCGGTCTTCGGGATCGTCCTTGTCCATGTCGGTCATGAGCATGACGTTCTGCAGCCACTCCTCAATGGTGGCCTCCTCGTCGGGCTTGCGTTCGCCGCCGCGGATTTCGGCGTCGCGCTGCTCCTTGAAGAGCTGCATGGAGTTCAAAAGCTCCTCGATATTGTTCAAGGCCGAAGCCGCCTCGGGCGTATTTTCCTTCCGATAGACGGCAAGAATGCCCGACTTCGACGCAATCTCCAGCCCGAAGTCGTAGAGTCCCTTTTCGGTGCGGGCCAGCGAGAGCTGGCGGATCATGGCGACGAACTCCGCAACCTTGCGAACGATGGCTTTCTGCACGGGGTCGGCCGGCACTTCGGCCACCAAGGCGTCGACGGCCTCCCACATGGAGACGCCGCGCTCGGCGGCCAGCTGTGCGCTGCGCTGCACGGTGGTGTCGCCGATGCCGCGCACGGGATAGTTGACGATGCGCCGGAACGCCTCGTCGTCGCGCGGATTGACGACCAGCCGGATGTAGGCCATCAGGTCCTTGATCTCCTTGTGGTCGTAGAACGACGAACCTTTGTATATTCTGTAAGGAATGCCGCGGCGGCGCAGGTTGTCCTCCAGCACGGCCGACTGGCTGTTGGTGCGGTAAAGGATGACCGACTCGGACCACTCGTCGCCGGCGGCCCGCACGCGGTCGCGCAGGTCGGAAACCACCTTTTCGGCCTCCTCGCGGTCGGTATAGGCCTTCAGTACGCGGATCTTCTCGCCCCGCTCGCCCTCGGAAAAGCAGTGCTTCTCCATGCGCCGGGAGTTGCGGACGATGACCGAATTGGCCGCATCGACGATCGTGCGGGTCGAACGGTAGTTCTGTTCGAGCTTGAAGACCTTGGCGTCGGGAAAATCTTTCTGGAACGAAAGGATGTTCTCGATCTTGGCGCCGCGGAACGAATAGATCGACTGCGCATCGTCGCCCACGACGCACACCCGCGAATGGGTCTGCGACAGGCGCCGGATGATGATATACTGCGCATAGTTGGTGTCCTGGTACTCGTCGACCAATATATATTGGAACTGCTCCTGGTAACGGGCCAGCACGTCGGGACAATCGCGCAGCAGGATGTTGGTCTGCAGCAGCAGGTCGTCGAAATCCATGGCGCCGTTGTGCTTGCAGCGCTGGCAATAGATGTTGTAGATGTTGCCGAACTCGGGAATCTGCCCCTGACGGTCTTCGGCAGCATAGGTGGCGTTGGCCAGGTAGGCGCCCGGCGTCACCAGCGCGTTCTTGGCGAACGAGATGCGCGAAGCGAGGCGGGCCGGCTTGTACTTCTCGTCGTCGAGGTTGAGTTCGCGGACGATGGTTTTCAGCAGGTTCTTGCTGTCGGAGGGCTCGTAGATGGTGAACGACTGCGGGAAACCGATGCGGTCGGCGTTCTCGCGCAGGATGCGCGAAAAGACCGAATGGAAGGTTCCCATGCGGATGTAGCGGCTGCGGTTGTCGGGCATCATGGCGGCGATGCGCTCGCGCATCTGCTCGGCGGCCTTGTTGGTGAAGGTGAGGGCCAGGATGTTGAACGGCGCCACGCCCTGCCCGATCATGTAGGCGATGCGCGACGTCAAAACGCGCGTCTTGCCCGAGCCGGCGCCGGCGATGATGAGCGACGGCGAATCGTAGTTGACGACGGCCGCGCGCTGGGCGTCGTTGAGTCCTTCCAGTATCTTCGATGCGGCATCCTGTTCCATGCCGGCAAAATTACGATTTTTATTCGCCCGATGCAAACATCGCGGCCGAAAGCCGCCCGGTGTAGAGTCCGACGATCACGCCATTGAAGCCGCGGGCCCGGACGGTGCTCAGATTGCGGGTGTCGACCCCTCGGGCCAACGCGACGAACGGCCCGTCGCCCCAGGCATATTCGAGATCGCAACGCCCGCCCGCGGTATGCACGCGGAGCCTCAGCGACCCAGCCGTATCGGGCCCGATGGGCGCCGAAGCCAGCAGAGCGGTCGGCCCGTCGGCCCGCACGGCCACCACGGCGCTGTCGGTCCGGCCGAATAGCAGATAGTGTTTTTCGTTCTGGAAGAAGGCCAGGCCGCCGAAGCGCTCCCCGGCGACGGACGACGCCACCGTTGTCTCCACCGTGAAATCGGTGTGCTGCTGCCGCACGCCCACGAACGCAGGGTTGGCCGTGCAGCCGATCGTACGTCCGTTGTCTCGGAGCACGAGGCCCCGGCCGTCGGTGCGCAGCCACTCGCCGCGGGGCGTGCGGATCGTCAGCCAACGTTCGTCGAGACCCTCGGCGAAATCGGTGCTCCAAGCAAAATTGCCCGTCATGGGGCGAAGCGCCGCATCGGGTTCCAACCCCTCCTTGCGCACGACGGCAGGCACCGCCCGGCCCTGCGGCAGAATGACGGGGAATCCCTCCTCCCATGCAACGGGCAGCAGGAAAGTTTCGCGCCCCGTGTTGTAGAAATCGTCGGCATAGGGCCGGCATCCCAGGAAAAAGGCATACCACCGGCCGTCGGGCGTACGCACCATGTCTGCATGGCCCGTGCTGGACACCTTGTCGGAGCGGTCGGCCGGGAGGTCGCGCTGCGTAAGGACCGGATTGCGGGCGAAGGGCACGTAGGGGCCCTTCACGCACGACGATTTGAGCGCCACCTGCGAATGGCCCTCGTAGGTGCCGCCCTCGGCGGCCAGCAAGATGTAGTCGCCGTCGTGCTTGTAAAGATGCGGCCCCTCGATCCACTCGGGCTGCGCGGCGACGTCGATGCCGCCGTCGAGCAGCAGCACCCGATCGCCCGTCACGCGGTCGGCGGCCGTGTCGTACTCCCACAGCCACAGGGCGCGGTGACCGCTCCACTGCGGCCGGCCGGGAGGCATATCGTTGTGCAGCAGATAGGCCTTGCCGTCGTCGTCGAAGAAGAGCGACGGATCGATGCCGCCGACCTCGGGCAGCGGAATCGGGTCGCTCCACTCTCCGTCGAACGGATTGCGGCTCTTGACCACGAAATTGCCGATGCCGTCCACGCAGGTATTGACGACGTAGAACGTATCGTTGTGGGGATTGTAGCTGATGTCGGGGGCGTAGATGCCGCGGTTGAAGCGCAGCGAGTCGAGCGGCACCTGCTCCGGGCGGTCGAGCACGAAGCCCAGCTGCCGCCAATGGACCAGGTCGCGGCTGTGGAAGATCGGGATCGAGGGATAGAACGCGAACGACGAATTGACCAGGAAGTAATCGTCGCCCTTGCGGCAAACGCTCGGATCGGGATGGAAACCGGCCAGCACGGGATTGAAATATTCATTGCGGGAGTCGATCTCCCGCTCGAAACGGGCGTCGCGGCCCTCGTAGGAGAACCCGGCGAAACGAACCTCGTCCGAGCCGAGCGAACGGCATCCGCCGAACAACGCGACGGCGCCGCACATCAGAAAAAATCTGCGAAATGCGATCATAAGGTCTGAAGGTACGAAAATTCGTTCGCAAAAACAAATTTCGGCCGTCCGATTTTGCCCCTCCGTTTCCGGCGGCGCACCTCGGGAAGCCGGCCCGGCCCGACGGCAGCGCACGCATCGCAAATCGTCCGCCGAATGCGGCCGCCGAGCCGAAGCCGCGGAAAAAACGCCGCACGAAGAAAAAACGGCGTCCGATTTTCGGAATTTTGCAATATCTTTGTCTCTGCGTCCGTTAAACGCCATGCGGACGCGCCGTTCGACCGAACAAGTACAAACATACGCAATATGAGCGAAGTCATCAACATCAAGGAACTCAACGAACGCATCGAGCGCGAATCGGTCTTCGTCGACACGCTGCGCAGCGAAATGGGCAAGGTAATCGTGGGCCAGGGCCACCTGGTCGACACCCTGCTGATCGGCCTGCTCTCCAACGGCCACATCCTGCTGGAGGGCGTGCCGGGACTGGCCAAGACGCTGGCCATCACCACGCTGGCCAAGGCCGTCGACGCCGCTTTCTCGCGCATCCAGTTCACCCCCGACCTGCTGCCCGCCGACCTGCTGGGCACGCTGATCTACTCGCAGAAGAACGAGGATTTCGTGGTCCGCAAGGGACCGATCTTCGCCAACTTCGTGCTGGCCGACGAAATCAACCGCTCGCCGGCCAAGGTGCAGTCGGCGCTGCTCGAAGCCATGCAGGAGCGGCAGGTGACCATCGGCGAGGAGACCTACGCCCTGCCCCGGCCCTTCCTGGTGCTGGCCACGCAGAACCCCCTGGAGCAGGAAGGCACCTACCCGCTGCCCGAAGCGCAGGTCGACCGTTTCATGCTCAAGGCCAAGATCTCCTACCCCAACAAGCAGGAGGAGCGCGACATCGTGCGCATGAACCTCTCGGGCGCCGGCATGCCGGAAGTGCGCAAGGTCGTCTCGCCCGAAGACATCGTCAAGGCCCGCAAGGTGGTCGAAGACGTCTACATGGACGAGAAGATCGAGAAATACATCATCGACATCATCTTCGCCACGCGCGAACCGGGCGAATACGGGCTGGGGCGGCTCCAGAACCTCATCTCCTGCGGCGCCTCGCCCCGCGCCACGATCTCGCTGGCCAAGGCGGCCCGCGCCTACGCCTTCATCCGCCGCCGCGGCTACGTCATCCCCGAGGACGTGCGCGCCGTGTGCCACGACGTGCTGCGCCACCGCATCGGTCTGACCTACGAAGCCGAAGCCGAGAACATCACCTCCGAGGAGATCGTGACCGAGATTCTGAACAACGTAATCGTACCCTAAGCGATGCTGGAGAGCGAAAACCGTTTCGTGAGGCCGGGCGCCGCATCCGACCCGTCCAGTCCCTGCCGCGACGAGAAGAGCAGCGCCGAAGCCAACGATCTGCTCCGGCGCGTCCGCAAGATCGAGATCAAGACCCGCGGTCTCTCCGACGAAATCTTCGCCGGCAAGTACCACACGGCCTTCCGCGGACGCGGCATGTCGTTCTCCGAAGTGAGAGAATACCGCGCCGGCGACGACATCCGCGACATCGACTGGAACGTGACGGCCCGTTCGCGCAAGCCCCACATCAAGGTCTACGAGGAGGAGCGCGAGCTGACCATGATGCTCCTGGTCGACGTCTCGGCTTCGCGCGCCTTCGGGTCGACGGGCCGCCTCAAGCAGAACATCATTACGGAGATCGCCGCGGTGCTGGCCTTCTCGGCCTCGAAGAACAACGACAAGGTGGGCTGCATCTTCTTCTCGGACAGAGTGGAGAAGTTCATCCCGCCGAAAAAGGGACGCAGCCACATCCTCACGATCATCCGCGAACTCGTGGGCTTCCGGCCCCGGTCGCAGGGCACGAAGCTCTCCGAGCCGCTGCGGCTGCTGACCAACGTCAACAAGAAACGCTGCACGACCTTCATCCTATCCGACTTCCTCGACCCGGCGCATGACCGCGAAGCGCTGGAAGACGCCCTGAAGATCGCCGGCAGCAAACACGACCTGGCCGCCATCCGCATCTTCGATCCGCGCGAAGCCGTCATGCCCGACGTAGGGATCGTCGAACTGCAGGACGCCGAGAGCGGCTGCAAGGTGTGGGTCGACACCTCCTCGCGCGCCGTGCGCGTCCACTATGCCGAAGCGTGGCGCACCCGCAGCGCTGCCATCGAAGAACTGCTGCGCCACCACCGCATCGACACGGCGACCGTCGCCACCGACGGCGACTACGTGGCCGAACTGATCAAACTTTTCAGACAACGATGAAACGACTCCCGCTCCTGGTTCTGCTTTTCGCAGCGTTCGGCGCCCGGGCTCAGAGCCCGAGGCCGGTCGTCACGGCCCGTGTCGAACCCGACAGCGTGATGATCGGCGACCGCTTCGACTACATCATCGAGGTGGAAAAAGATCTGGTGCAGGTGGTGCGCTTCCCGGTTTTCCAGCCCGGCGAAAACCCCGGCGCCCTGGTGCTGGTGGAGGAGGCGCCCGTCGACACGCTCCTGCGCGAGGGGCGCCGCATGAAACTGCGCAAACGCTACCGCATGGCCGTTTTCGAGGAGGGACACCACGATTTCGGCACGGCCGAAGTGTTCTATGCCGACAAGAACATCGTCGACACGCTCCGCTCCGAAAACGACCTCACGCTGGATGTCGCCACCTTCCAAATCGACTCCACGTCGCAGTCGATCTACGACCTCAAGCCGCAGCGCACGCTGCCGTTCCGTCTGGGCGAAATCCGCGGCTATCTGCTGTGGGGGCTGCTGGCCGCCATCGGGCTGGCGCTGCTCGCAGCGGGCGTGCTCTGCTGGCTGCGCCGCCGCGGCTCGACGCTCGGAGGACTCTTCGCCGCGGTGCCGGCCCTGCCGCCCCACGTCGAGGCGATCCGGGCACTGGAAGAACTCCACAACCGGAAACTGTGGCAGAACAACCGCCATAAACAATACTACTCGGGACTGACGGACATCCTGCGCACCTACATTGCGCGCCGCTGGGAGATCGGCGCCATGGAGATGACCTCCGACGAGATCATCGCCGCCATGCGCAGCATCGAACTGCCCGACAAGGCGCGTGCGGATCTCACGGCCATCCTGCGCGACGCCGATCTGGTGAAGTTCGCCAAGGCGACGCCCGACGCCGGGCAGAACGAAGCCGACTACCTGAAAGCCTACTATTTTGTGGAGGAGACCAAGCCGGCGACCGAGCAGGCGGAGGAGACTCCCGATAACCGATGACACGATGCAGCGACTGCTTTACATACTTCTTCTTTTCGCCGCCGCGGGCGCCCGGGCGCAGCAGATGCCCGAGCGCCGCGACGTGCGCCAAGGCAACCAACTCTACGACCGCAGCGACTACCTGGGCGCCGCCGAACGCTACACGCAGGCCCTCGACAAGGACCCCGCATGCTACGAAGCGCTCTACAACCTGGGCAACGCCTTCAGCAAGGCCGGCATGCACGAAAAGGCCGAGCGCACCATAACCCGCGCCGCGGCCGACACGCTGCGCACCGACGCCGACCGGGCCCAAGCCTTCTACAACCTGGGCAACACCCAGTTCCAGCAAAAGAAATACAAGGAGGCGCTCGAAAGCTACCGCCGCTCGCTGCTGCTCGATCCGGACGACATGGAAGCCAAGTACAACTTCGCCTACACCAAGAAACTCCTTGAACAGCAGCAGGATGACGACAACAACGGCGGCGGCAAGGGGAACGGCGGTGAAGGCGGCGGTCAGAACGACAACAACCAGAACAACGACGACGAGCAGCAACAGGACGAAAACCAAGACCCGGAAAACGACGAACAACAGCCCGGCGACAACGGCGAGGAAGACCGGGATGAAACCCCGCAGGACGAATCGTCCGACGGCAGCTCTCCCGACCCGGAAGACGAAACGAGCGACGACGGACGACCGCTCCCCGACGGTCTCTCCGAGCAGGAAGCCGAACAGATGCTCGACGCCATCCAGGCCCAGGAAGACCGGACCCAGGAAAAACTCAAGGAGAAACAGGGCCGCGTGGTCCGCGGCAGGAAGAACTGGTGATTTTTTGAATTCACAATTCACGATTATGAATTCACAATTATGAAAACCGACAACGTGGTTTCCGAAAAAAGCCTGACATTCGCCATTCGCAGTCCGGCTTTACCAGCATCTCACACGCGAGAAACACGAATATGTTCTCTCCAAACAGATGCTGAAAAGCGGAACCAGCGTCGGCGCCAATATCCGAGAAGCTCTGCGGGGACAACCTCGACAAGATTTCGCCGCCAAAATGAATAAGATCAACGAAACGGAATATTGGCTCGAACTTTTATACAGAACGGATTATATTACGGACAAGGAATTCCGAAGCATATTTGCGGATTGCAAGGAGCTGGTCAAAATACTGACCAGCATCGTCAAAACAACGAGGGAAAAAACCGAATTGTGAATTGTGAATTGTGAATTCCGAATTGTGAACTGATAAATGACATTCCACAATCCCCATCTTCTCTGGCTGCTTCTTCTGCTGCTGCCGCTGATCGCCCACTATGTGTGGCGGACGCTGCAGGGCGGTGCGGCCATCCGCATTTCGTCCGTCGACGGAGCAGCCGAAGCACCGAAAACCCTGCGCTGGTATCTGCGCCACCTGCCCTTCATCCTGCGGGCCGCGGCCCTGGGACTGCTTATCGTGGCTCTGGCACGCCCCCAGGCTGTCGAGGAGTACAGCAACACCTCGGCCGAAGGCATCGACATCATGCTGGCCGTCGACGTCTCCACCTCGATGCTCGCCCGCGACTTCAAGCCCGACCGCATCACGGCCGGCAAGGAGGTGGCCGGAGCCTTCATCGCCGACCGAACGGGCGACCGCATCGGTCTGGTGGCCTTCGCCGGCGAAGCCTACACGCAGAGCCCGCTGACCACCGACCAGGGAAGCCTGCAGACTATGCTCCAGCGCATCCGCTGCGGCGTCATCGAAGACGGCACGGCCATCGGCAACGGTCTGGCCACGGCCATCAACCGCCTGCGCGAAAGCGAAGCCCGCTCGAAGGTGATCATCCTGCTGACCGACGGCGTCAACAACCGCGGCGAGATCGCCCCCTTGATGGCCGCGCAGATCGCCCGCTCGCAGGGCATCCGCGTCTACACCATAGGCGTGGGCACGCACGGCATGGCCCCCTACCCCGCCATCGACATCTACGGCACGCCCGTGGGCGGCACCGTAATGGCCAAGGTGGAGATCGACGAAAAGACCCTGCGCGAGATCGCCGGGACCACCGGCGGCCGCTACTTCCGCGCCACCGACAAGGAAAAGCTCAGAGCCATCTACGACGAAATCAACCAACTCGAAAAGAGCAAGGTGGAGATCACCGAGCACGTCGCCTACCACGAACTGTTCCTCGGCTGGCTGCTGTGGGCCGCCGGGTTGCTGGTCGTCGAGTTCCTCATCGCAACGCTTCTTCTCAAACGCATTCCGTAAAGCCATGTTCCGATTCGCCGATCCCCATTTTCTTTGGCTGCTGACGGCCGTTCCGCTCTTCGCCGCGCTCTTCGGGCTCGCCGCGCGCAACCGGCGGCGGCGTCTGGCGCGCTTCGGATGCGTACGGACCCTGGGCGAACTGATGCCCGAGGTGTCGGCCGGGCGCATTCTGCTGAAATTCATCCTCTTCTGCACGGCATTCGCGCTGCTGGCGCTGGCGGCCGCACGGCCGCAGTTCGGTTCGAAACTCCGCGAGGAGAAGTCGCAGGGCGTCGAGATGATGTTCGTTGTCGACATCTCCAACTCCATGCTGGCCGAGGATTTCGAGCCCAACCGGCTCGAACGCACCAAATACGCCATCGACAAACTCTTCGACGGCCTGCGGCAGGACCGCGTGGGGCTGGTGGTCTTCGCCGGAGAACCCAAAGTGCAGCTGCCCATCACCTCCGACTACCGCATGGCCAAAGCCTTCGCACGCCGCATCGATCCCTCGCTGGTGGCGGTGCAGGGTACGGCCGTCGGCAAGGCGCTGGAACAAGCGCTGCTGGCCTTTTCGAGCGAAACCGAAGCCAGCCGCAGCCGTGTCGTCGTGCTCATCACCGACGGTGAGAACCACGAGGACGACGCTATCGCCGTAGCCGAGCGTGCCGCCGCACAGGGCATCCGCATCTACACCATCGGCATCGGCACGCCCGAGGGAGCCCCCATCCGCATCGACGGCGACTTCATCAAGGACGACAAGGGCGACATGGTGGTCTCGAAACTCAACGAGGAGATGCTCTCGCGGATCGCCGGAATCACCGAAGGCGCCTACGTGCGGGCCACCAAGCAGTCGATCGGTCTCGACGAGATCGTCGAAAGCATCAACCGGCTGGAACAAAGCGAACTGGCCGCCGTCCGCTTCGAGGAGTACAACGAGCAGTATCAATACCTCCTCGCCGCGGCGCTGCTGCTGCTCGTGGTCGAACTCCTGCTCCTCGACCGCCGCAACCCCCTGCTGGCACGGTTCAACATCTTCGCTCCGCAATCGGGAACCCGCAAATCCTGACCGGCCCGGCGACATTCCGCAACCGGCCCGACCGCCGAAAAGAATGACGACAAGGAGAACGGCGGCACGACAAAATTCCGGCACCCGATTTCGATTCTTGATTTTTAATGCTTACTTTTGCCCCGCAGGTCCGCTTCGTCGCCGCCGGGAAACCGGGGGAGGAAAGTCCGGGCAACACAGAGCGCCGCGCAAGCTAACGACTTGATGTCCGTGAGGGCATGGGAGCGTAACAGAGAACGACCGCCCGCCGGCTCCGGCCGGCAGGTAAGGGTGAAAAGGCGGGGTAAGAGCCCACCGCGGGGGCAGCGATGCCGCCCGGCCGTACGTCCCGCGGGTTGCAAGACCGCGTATACCGACAATCAAGGGTTGCTCGCCCGATGTCGGGGGGTAGGTTGCTGGAGGCGGCGGGTGACCGCCGTCGTAGATAAATGACGAAGACCCGGGTTCCGGCCCGGGCACAGAACCCGGCTTACAGGGCCTGCAAGCACAACAAAGCCGCTGCATCAGCAGCGGCTTTGTCCGTTCTATCTGCGCAGCAGCGCCAGCAGCACGACGCAGAGCCCGAACCCTGCGGCGAACCGCCACCAGCCGCCGCCCCGGGGCCGCGATCGCTCGGCTTCGGCAACGGCCGAGGAGCTCCGGAGCGTGTCGGCCGCCACGACCCCATGCTGCGCGGTGCACCTCCGGACCGTATCGCAATGCCGGACCGCCACGGTCCGCGAACGATGCTCCGTCCGACGGGCCAGGCTGTCGCTGCGGGCCCCGAGCAGCAGTTTGTCGCCCTGCCGCTCGGCCGACAGCTCCAGACGGCCCTCCCGCACAACGAAACGCGCCCCTTCGGGCAGCGAATCGAGCGCCGTCAACGGCACCTCCGCGGCCACCGACTCGGCAGGCACATACGCACAAGTCGTCACGACCTCCTCGCGGAGCGTCTCCTCATACACCGTCCGGCCATGCTCCTCGGCCGCCTGTCCGAATTCGATCCGCCGCGACACGGCGCTCCGTTCGGCCGACGACTGCGAACTGCTCCGCGACGCAGCGCATGAAACGGCCGTAACGGCCAACACAGCAAGAAGCCACGAGCTACTGGAACAAAGAACGCATGCCATTCGGTTCAATATTAAGGTTTTTACGCAATTTTTCCACCTCGCGCGTCAGCCGGTCGACCTTGGCGTTCAACAGCCGCTGCGACACCTGCCAGTCGGCCTTCTCCTGCCGCAGCGAGACGTTCTCCTGCAACACCTGGTTGTACTTCTCGCTCAGCAGGTCGATCGAACGCTGCATCTCGGCGAGGAAATCGTTCTTGCGCTTGCGGCGGCCGACCGTCCAACTGACGGTCGCGCCCAGAAAACCGCTCGGCAGGGCGAACGTGCACAATTCGCCCAACAAGGATAATTCGGTCATGGCTTAAAAAGTTTAGGATGGTGAATCCTGCCGGGATGATGACATACCCGCCCACGGCCGGCAGCGACGGACAAGCTGTCCGGTCCGGCAAAAAGCGGAGAGCAGGCGGCAGGAGTGAAAAAGCAAGAACGTGCGGGATCACCGCCAGTCGAAACCGGGATAGAGGCGCCGCAACTCACCGCGGGAGGCGCGGCTGCGGATCAGCTCGCCGAGGTAGGCGTTCTGATCGGCAAGGGCATTGGCCACGGTGCGCTCCTCGACGAAGAATTCGTTGTCGCACAGCAGCCGGCGCACGTCGTCCTCGCGACGGCGGTGCAGCTCGGTCCAATAATAGTAGCGCGCAGCCACGACCCGGTTGCGCTTGCGGAGCCGCTCGCGGCGCGGCGAAAAGACCCGGCGGGCCTCAGCAGAAGTGGGCATGAAAAATGATGAAAGAATGGAACGCTTATCCGGCAAACAGCCCCTTGCCGCATGATACGACGCTCAGGACCGTAGGGCCACCACCGGGAAAGGTTGCAGTCCGAGCACATCGGCAGGACACCGGCAGGGTCCGCAGAGATCATTGCGGAAAGAACCTGGAAGCTCCGCTTGCCGAAGCAAGTTTACGGACAAGCAAATAAGAATTTTACGATTCCGCTGCGAGAGCGGCGCCCGAAAAAGAGAAAGCGGGCGAATCTGCCGGAAGAACTCCGGCCGCAGAACGAAAAACGGGCGGATGCCCGTACAAATATACAATCGTGAAAGGCCCTTGTCAAGCGAAATCCCGAAAAAAAATTTTCCGGTACTGATGCAGCGCGAGTTGCAGCGCTATTTTCCGGCCGGTCGCTTCTTCGGTCGTCCGCTGCCGGTCTGCGGAGCCGCAGCAGAGGAAGAAGCGGTCCGTTTCGCCGATGCCCCGGAAGCCGCTTTCGATACCGGCTTCGCCGTCGGTTTCGCCGCCGGCTTCTTGCGCACCGACCAACCGAAATGGCCCAGCGCCCGGCCCAACGCAAAATATTCACCGTGGGAATAGACGATCGGGCAGGCGCGCTCCAGACAGAACTTCCCGGTGTCGGGGTCGATGAAATCGGCGTCGACCTGCACGCCCACCACCTCGGCGATGAACATGTCGTGCGAGCCCAGCGGCACGATCTGCCGCACGCGGCACTCGATGTTGACGGGCGACTCTCCGATGATGGGCGCCGCGACGTGCAGCGCCCGGCCGGGCGTCAGCCCCATCTCGCGGAACTTGTCGAAATCGCGGCCCGAACGCACGCCGCACCAGTCGGCGGCACGCGCCAAACGCTCGGTGGTCAGGTTGATGACGAATTCGCCCGTGCGGCGGATGATGTCGTAGGAGTGGCGCGACGGCCGGATCGAAACGAAACACATCGGCGGCTCGGAACAGACGGTTCCGGTCCATGCCACGGTCAACATGTTGTACTCCTCGGGCGCTGCGCCGCAGCTCACCAACACCGCCGGCAGCGGGTAGAGCACCGTACCGGGTTTCCAGCTCTCTTTCATACCGTACAAAGATACGAATAAGCCGAGCACAATGCCAAATTTATTTGAGCATACCCGAGGCGGAGTATTTTCTGCGAAGTTAAAGGTGTGAAAAAAACGCTATATTTGCTCCATGCTTGCCGAATTCATCTGCTATCTGGAGGCCGAACGCCGCTACTCGCCCCTCACCGTGCGCAACTACCGCCGCGACGTGGAGGGATTTCTGGCGTGGTTGGGGACCGACGACGCGCATTTCGACCCGCGGGAAGTCACCACGGGCCAAGTCCGCGAATGGATGATCCACCGCACCGAAGAAGGACGCATCGGAGCCGCGACCATGAACCGCGAACTCTCATCGCTGCGCACGCTTTTCCGCTGGCTCCACCGCTCGGGGGCCGTGGAGAAAAACGTGCTGCAGCCGCTCGTTTCGCTCAAGACCTCGCGGCGTCTGCCGGCGTTCGTTCCGGAAAGCCGCATGGCCCCGCTGGTCGCCGAATGCGAGGAGGAGCAGGACGAATTCATCGTCGAGCGCAACTCGCTGGCCGTCCTGCTTTTCTACACCTGCGGGCTGCGGCTGGCCGAACTCGTGGGCATGGACCGCACCGATCTCTCGGCCGACGGCACCTCGCTGCGCGTACGCGGCAAGGGCGACAAGCAGCGGCAGGTTCCCGTGCTGCCGGAGGTGCGCGAAAAGATTTTGCGCTATCTGCAACTCATCGGCCGGCAGAAAATTTGCAGTTCCGAAGAAAAAGCACTATTTTTAACACACCAAGGCAAACGCATCTCCCGCACGACGGTCTACCGGCTGGTCCGCGACTGCCTGGCCCGCGCAGGCGTCCAGGGCAAGAAGAGCCCCCACGTGCTGCGGCACACCTTCGCCACGCACCTGATGAACGGCGGCGCCGACATGCGCGAGATCCAGGAGTTGCTGGGCCACGCTTCGCTGCAGGCCACGCAGGTCTACACCCACAACAGCATCGCCCGTCTCAAGGAGGTCTATGCCCGAGCCCATCCCCGGGAGAAGAAGGGGGAGTGAACAACCATTAAAACGTAAGGCTATGAACGTGCAGATTCAATCCGTGAAATTCGACGCCGACAAGCGGCTGGTCGAATTCGTGAATGCCAAAATGGCGAAGTTGGACCGCTTTGCGGAACGCTCGACGGGTGCCGACGTCATCCTCAAGCTCGACAAGGACCACGAAAAGGGCAACAAGATCGCCACCATCACGCTCGGCATGCCCGGCGAGGAGCTGGTCGCCACGCACCAGGCCAAGACGTTCGAAGAGGCCGTCGACGAGGCGATCGACGCCCTCAAGCGCCAGCTCGACAAGTTCAAGGCCAAGGTCGAAAAGGTCGAGAAATAGTCCGGTCCGCCCCATACGAAAGCCGCCCTTTGAAAGGGCGGCTTTTTGCATGCCCCGCAACCTCCCGAAAAATGCCGGCAGGCCGGACACGCTTTTCCGACCCGGTCAAAAACACTATCTTTGCAGAACTTTCCGCCAAGCCCCGACCTGCCATGCGATTCTCCGACAAGGAAATACTGAAAATCACATTCCCCGTCCTGCTGAGCCTGCTGATGGAGCAACTCATCGGGCTGACGGATACGGCCTATCTGGGACGTATCGGCGAAACCGAACTGGGCGCCGCCGCGCTGGCGGGCATCTTCTACCTGGTCATCTTCATGCTGGGGTTCGGCTTCAGCATCGGTGCGCAGGTGCTCATGGCGCGCCGCAACGGCGAAAAGGACTATCGCGGAATCGGCCCCGTATTCACGCAGGGCATGGCATTTCTGCTCCTGCTCGCCGCCCTGCTCTTCACGGCATCGAGGCTGTGGGGGCCCCGGCTGCTGCGGCTGCTCGTCGAATCGGACCAAGTCTGCGCCGCCGCCGTCAGCTATCTGAACTGGCGCGTCTACGGATTCTTTTTCTCGTTCGCGGCAGCCATGTTCCGGGCGTTCTACGTCGCCACGACCCGCACCCGCATACTGACGAGCAATTCGGTGGTCATGGTCCTCACCAACATGGTGCTCAACTATGTGCTTATTTTCGGGAAATGGGGCTTTCCGGCATTGGGCATCGCCGGAGCAGCCATCGCCTCGTCGCTCTCCGAAGCGGTTTCGGTGCTCTTCTTCATCATCTACACACGGCTGCGGGCCGATTCCGGACGTTACGGGCTGTTCCGCTGGCGCGGCATCGATTTTCCGCTGCTGGGACGTATTCTGAGCATCTCGGTGTGGATCATGGCGCAGGAAGGATTCGCGTTCTTCGCCTGGCTCTTTTTCTTCGTGGCCATCGAGCATCTGGGCGAGCGGCCGCTGGCCGTTTCCAACATCGTGCGCAGCGTCTCGTCGTTCATCTTCATGTTCGTCAACGCGTTCGCGTCGACCGCCAGTTCGCTGGTCAGCAACCTCATCGGTGCCGGACAGAGCGACAGGGTGCTGGAGCTGTGCCGCCGCATGATTCGGCTGTGTTATCTGTTCGTGCTGCCCGTGGTTCTGCTCGCTGCCGTCTTCCCCACCCACGTGCTGCGCATCTATACCGACAACGCCGAGTTGATCGCCGCTTCGGTCGGGTCGCTGCGGGTCATGCTTTCGTCGTTCGTCGTCTGCGGACCGGCCATCATCTACCAGTTCAGCGTCTCCGGCACGGGCAATACCCGCGCCGCCATGATCATCGTCACCCTTACTGCCGCCATCTACATGCTCTATATCTGCGCGCTGGCTTTCGGGTTGCATGCCGGCGTCGCCCTTTGCTGGTCCGCCGATCATGTCTATTACCTCGTCCTGCTGTCTTCTTATTTCTACCTCCGTTTCGGACATTGGAAGCGCAGAAATATCTGATTTCCGATTCGCCCCTCCCACTCGACCCGCAAGAGCTTGCTTTTCTTGCCCCTCCTCCAAATGAAAGTCCCTGGAAGTCGTACTTCCAGGGACTTTCGCTCTTAATTGAGGTCTGAAGCGGACGCCATAAAATTTAATCGATGTTAATCTATTCTTATCTTATTTAATTTGTATTTCAGTATATTATACGAATATTTTGTTAATTGCGAGGTTTGGAAATTTTAGAAAAAATCGTCGATGTATGACAAATGTATTACAAAAATAACTACATTTGCAACGGATAATATCGATGATTATGGCAACATTTTGTTATCGCATTCGCTCAACGCAGAAAAACAAGCTGGTCAAGGTTCAAATACTGTTTACGGTCGGACGCGGGAACCAATTCTACGTCGATAGTCAGTATTTGGTTTTAACCGATGCATGGGACAGTAAGCGACAATCCGTCAAAAGCCGCTATGCCTTTACTGATGATTTCACCGAGCAGCAGGGGCGGGAATTGATGAAGAATCTGTCGGAGTTGCGCAGCTTCATCCTCGGCGAAATGGCGAAAGACCCGGAACATGCGATGACGAAAATGAAGCTGGAAAAGATCGTTTACAGCTTCCATCATCCGCGCAGCGTATCCGGCGGCCGCAACATACGCAGCAGAGAATCGCTGACCGACTACATGGCCCGTTATACGCGCGAAATGGAGGCCGGCACAAGGCTCAACATTCACAAACTGCGCTACGGAGCATCGACAATCAAGAACTACAAAGGGTTTATCATTCAGTTCGACGAGTTCTGCAAAGCGAAGCGGAAGCGATTCGACTTCGGCGACATCGACCTGAAATTCTACGACGATTTCGTGGCGTGGTTTACATCGAAAGATTATTCGATTAATACCATCGGTCGCCATGTCAAGGAGCTGAAAATTATCATGCGGGCTGCGCGCGAAGAGGGGTTGCACGACAACGGCTTGATTGAGAGCCGCAAATTCCGTGTACTGACCGCCGATGTCGAGAATATTTATCTGACCGAATCGGAGATCCGCGCTATTGCCGACCTCGATTTGTCGAACAACAAACACAAAGATATTGCTCGCGATGTATTTTTGGTCGGTTGCTATACGGCACAGCGGTTCAGCGACTACTCGACCATCAACGAGGGTAATATCCGCACGTTGGAAAGTGGGCAACGGGTCATCGACCTCAAGCAGCAGAAAACAGGCAATCACGTCGTCATCCCCATTCGGCCCGAATTGCAGGCGATACTGGACAAGTACGAAAACCGGCTGCCGAAATCCTACGAGCAGAAAGTAAACAAATTCATCAAGGAGGTTGCCCGCGAGGCAGGTATCACGGAGAAAATCGAAGTGTCATACGTCGAAAACGGGGAAAAGAAGACGCATCTGGTCGATAAATGCGACTTGGTAAAGACCCACACGGCACGCCGCAGCGGAGCAACGAACATGTATCTGGCGGGCATTCCGACCATCGCCATCATGAAAATTACAGGCCACAAAACCGAAAAGGAGTTCATGAAATACATCAAGATTACGGAAGAGCAGACCGCAATGGAGTTGATGAATCATCCGTATTTCAGCGGCAGGTAATTCGAAATGTTACCGCCGTAAAATTTACCGCGGTAACAAAATGTCAAACAAATTCCGGCATGGACGCTTGTTGCTCCTATTATTCGCGAATAAATTGTAACTTTACAGAAAATTAGAAATATATGACGGTTGAGGAACTGACAAACATACTCGATTCATTACTGACACTGCCTGCGGAAACGGAGGTGGTGGAGTTTAAGAAAGCGTCCAACGGATTCGGAGATCAGGAACTGGGACAATACTTCTCGGCATTGAGCAACGAAGCCAATCTGAAAGGCATGTCGCGCGCATGGCTGGTTTTCGGTGTGGAAAATCACACGCACGAGGTTGTCGGCAGCCAATACAAGAATACCCGTCCGGCGCTCGATGCGATGAAGAAAAAGATTGCCGATCAGACTACGGGCCGGCATACGTTCGTC
>Ga0137306_100318_pt1 | contig 72813 bp, 68 predicted proteins | sample Inofroosms_March_FD_97187 | JGI IMG/M metagenome (GOLD analysis project Ga0137306, IMG submission 97187) | Mouse cecal microbial communities from Vienna, Austria - N-Acetylneuraminic and N-Acetylglucosamine D2O microcosms_March | ecosystem: Host-associated > Mammals > Digestive system > Large... | reverse complement strand
GGACCGGGGTACTGGTAGAGAGTGTTGAGCGCGAGAGTCTCACGCATTGAAGCATACTTCAGGTAAGGACGTCCGTTCAGGTTTACAAGAGCCTTCTGGATAACCGGTTTCATGTGACCGTGACGACGCTCCATGTTCATCATCATTGTGATAGGTATACCGCCGGCAATCCAGTTCTCAGTAGTATCGGTAAGATTGCGTACAGAGCTCATATAGCCGGTAAGACCTGAGTTGATGAGCATAGCTGCATTGTAGCCGAGAGCGTAAGTGTAGTCAGCATCGAAGTTTGTCGGGTCAGCGCAACGACCTTCATAGCCGAAGAAGTGGTGCTGTGCGGCAAACTTACCGGAGTACTGACCCTGCTCTGCCATCTCCTCAAGACGCTTTGCAACCATCTGGCTCAGGAGGCTCTCAGTCTCGATGAGAGATACCTGCACGTTGCCGTGGCTGTCGCGGTCAAGGCTAAGCTGGAGTGCGATAGTCTTGGGAAGTGATTTGTAAAGGTCGGCATTGACCGGAGTAAGCATTGAGTGGATTTTCTCAAGTTTCTCATCCTCTGTGAGACCTTCGAGGGCTGCACCATTAGCTGCGAGCACGTCGTTGAGCTCAGAGATAAGATCCTTCATTGAGGGGATAAACTCGATAAGACCCTCCGGAACAAGAACAGTACCGAAGTTCCAGCCGAGTTTCGCACGCTCAGCTATCACGTAGCAGAGATAGTTGACGATGTTGTCGAGAGTCATGCGTTTTGCAAGAACCTCCTCAGAAATCAAGCAGACGTTAGGCTGAGTCTCAAGTGCGCACTCAAGTGCGATGTGAGAAGCGGAGCGACCCATGAGCTTGATGAAGTGATAGTATTTCTTTGCAGAGTTGCAGTCACGCTGGATGTTGCCGATAACCTCGCTGTAGACCTTGCAAGCAGTGTCGAAACCGAATGAAGTCTCGATCCATTTGTTCTTAAGGTCGCCGTCGATAGTCTTGGGCACGCCGATAACCTGCACGCCTGCATTGATGTTCTTATAATATTCTGCGAGTACAGCGGCATTGGTGTTGGAGTCATCACCACCGATGATTACGAGAGCCTTGATGTTGAGCTCTTTCAGAATCTTAAGACCAGACTCAAACTGTTCGGGTGTCTCAAGTTTTGTTCTGCCTGAACCGATGATGTCGAAACCGCCTGTGTTACGGAAATCCTTGATGTAGCCGGCAGTCAGTTCCATATACTGATGGTTGATGAAACCGGAAGGACCCATGAGAAAGCCATAGAGACGACATTCCTTGTTGAGGCTCTTGATACCGTCGAAGATACCACTGACAACGTTGTGACCGCCGGGTGCCTGACCGCCGGAAAGGATAATACCTACGTTAAACGGCTCCTCTACGCGCTCTGCAGCCTCTGCTGTCTCAAACTGTACGATAGGCAGTCCGTAAGTGTGGGGGAAAAGTTTCTTTATCTCTTCCTGATCGGCAACTGACTCTGTAGCCTCACCGATATTAAGTTTCACCGGACCCTGAAGGGCTTTGGGGAGCTTCGGCTGATATTCAGCTCTTACTCTTTGAAGTGCACTCTTTTTCATTAGATATTTTTACCTGATTTGAGGTGATATATTTTCATCACAAAATTAGTCATTTCTAATGAAATATACAAATCTATTTGAGCATTTTCTCGGCTTTCTCCAGGTCGGACGGCGTGTCGATACCTATCGAGGAATCTGCCACCACTCGCGTCATTATAGGATAGCCATTCTCCAGCCAACGCAACTGCTCCAGATTTTCCGCACGTTCAAGCCCGCTGACCGGCAATGCCGTGACCTCCCCAAGCACTGATGCCCGAAATCCATATATTCCGATATGGATATGGAAGGTGTAGGAATCAAGCCATTTTCTCCATTCCTCTCCTCTTATATATGGCACGATGCTTCTTGAGAAACAGAGTGCCCTGCCATCTCTTGCATACGTCACCTTCACACGATTGGAATCAAACAACGACTCAAATCCTTCATTCTTGTCAAATGGTTTTACCAATGTCGCTATCTGCGTCGACGGGTCTGAATCAAAACATTCCATGAGACTCCTTATATGCTCCACCTTCACAAATGGCTCGTCACCCTGAAGATTTATGACCACATCGGCATCAGAATGCAGCTTGCAATATGCCTCCCATACCCTATCCGTGCCACTCTTGCAATCATTACTTGTCATCACAGCCTCATATCCCCGGCTCTCCACGCATCGCAATATGCGCTCATCATCTGTGGCAACAACCACCCTCTCCCCTGTCGCTGCCGCAGCACGGCATACGTACAGAATCATCTCCTCTCCACCTATCTTAGCCAATGGTTTCCCCGGAAACCTTGTGGAGGGATAGCGTGCCGGTATAATAATAATGTATTTCAATCTACCTCTCATTTATCATCTACTTTTTTCATTCCACTTTTCATTCCACTTATCTTTGCCATTGTGCTCTTAAGCCAGCCGGGAACTATTATCGCCCCTATTATCAAATAGACGTAGTAGGATATCACCCGCCAGAACACTGCGAGAACAAGGGCAAGCCCCATCGTCGGGACAAGATCCCCGTAATATTCCGAAAAGAGCCATTCGCTGAGACCGGAACCTCCCGGCGTGGGACTGACCATAAGCACCACCCATATCACAAACTGACGCGCAAGTATCACCCATTGCCAATGATCAGCCTGGGGAAGGAAACCAAGGAACAATGCGTTGACCACAAGATAACGTGAGATCCATGACAATGCTGTGCCTCCGAACACTTCCAACCAAAATCCGAACCTCTTCTTGCGCAACTCCTTCGACGTGGCAAGCATATTGTTGCCAAGCGACATTGCCGACGACTGCCATTTGCGGAGCCATCGCAACCTGAACAGACGTCCTATCACATTGACTACCCATTGCGGACGCCATATTATACCGGTAAACAGAATCAAGGTCCATACAAACAATACGGCATATACGAGCCAGAATGTCAATTGAATCCCATGAGAGAATGTCGTGCCGTCGGAGGCAAATATCTCATGTGCCGGAGTCAGCATCACTACCAGCGGACAACTGACCACAAAAAATAATTCGTCAAGAAACAGTGTGGTCATCATCAGCGTAGTGGCACGTCCGAACTCTATCCCTTGCGTGTTAAGAAACACCATGCCAAGTGAACTTCCGCCCACTGCCGACGGAGTGACGCATGACGTAAATTCGCAGAGAAAATCCACCTTAAATGCCCTCCCCCAACTCAAATCCTTATCCGTCAGTGCCCGGAAACGCCAGCTCAGACCAAAGTCTCTGCCAAACATGAAAAGGAATGCAAGCGCGATACAGAACCACGTCCTCGGAGTGAAATCTATATCCGACAACACTTGCACAAGATTCTCCTTCTTGGCATCTGACAGAAACATGTAGACCACAACTCCCAGTCCGATGACGACCGGAAGCAAAACCTTCCATAGGGAGAAGGTCTTCTTATCAATAGTAATCTCACCGGGAGTGGGGTTAGGGACATCTTGCGTAGCCATAAGCAATATTCAGATTTTATATTTTTCTACAACGATATTTTATCTCCAATAGTTCAGGGCAACTATCTATGTCATTTAAATAATCTTCATCTCCTGTAATTACGGATAATCGCGTCATAACGGTCAACCACCTCTGCCACTACATCCTCCCAGCTCCTCACAAGAGTGGCACGTGCTCCCTGCGACACTTCTCTGAGCAAACTACGGTCAGATGCGACACGCTCGACCAATGATGAGAACGACTCGGCACCAGGCGAAACCAGAAAACCATTCTTTCCGTCTCTGATAACCTCCGAGGCTGTCGATCCTTCAAGAAGCACTGCCGGAGTGCCCATAGCAGCCGCCTCCCTAACCACAAGGGGTGCATTGTCATACATAGATGGAAACAGAAAGAGATCGCTTGCCGCATAATACTCACTGAGTGTGTTGCGGTCAGTGACAACGCCATGCATAGTCACGGCATCTTGCAACCCCATACGGGCTATCATATCCCGCATCTCCCCCTCTGCATATCCGGTGCCTATGAAATCGAGATGAAACTTGATCCTATCTTTGAGCAGAGCGGCAGATTCAAGGATAGTGTGTATCCCCTTTTCCCAGATATGCTGTCCGACAAAAAGCAATGAGAAGGTGTCGTCTTCCATACCTCTGCGTCGCTTCGCCGCCCGCTTGTAATCCTCAAGCGGACCGGAGATGATGCCGGAAAAGTCATTGCCGTTCTCCACCACCGTAAGCCGTCCCTTATAACCGTATTCCCTTACGGTATCCTCCACCTGTGCCTGCGGTATCCACACCTCATCACAAGCATTGAAGAAATCAAGTATCCTTTTCATGATTATTGGCACACACCATGGCATACGCCGGAAGGAATGCTCCAGGTCGGAACGATATTTGGAATGAAACGTGCCGATCAACGGAATATTCTGCTTCTTCTTGACGTATACGGCAAGTCGTCCGGAAGAGAATGGGCAATGTGCATGCAATATCTTGAAATCAGTGCCACGCAATTTCCTCCATATAAATGGATCAAGCTTGGGATAGCCATAGCGGTAAGGCTTACGTGAATAGATCGGGAGTGAGAAATAGCGCATCACGGAATACGGATGTTCTATTTTCTCCGGATTCCATGGCGTCACTACACATGGCGTGCGACCTTTCTCTGAAAGCCAATACACATAATTCTGCACCGCCAGCGTCACTCCGTCAAGTATCGGAGGGAAACTGTCGTTGAAGATACCGTACAGACCTTTTTTATCGGGGTATATATCGTTATTTTTCATTTTCCGTGCAAAATTAAAGGTTTCTTAACTATTATCCAAACGATATAACGTTTAGCCCCCCTGTGTAAGTTGCAAAAAAAAATCAAGCCATCTAAAAGATGACTTGATTTTGAGGTGCCAACCAGATTCGAACTGGTGTGAACGGTTTTGCAGACCGGTACCTAACCACTCGGACATGGCACCATTCTTATTTTGCCTCACCTCTCATGGCTTAGCGAGTGCAAAATTAGATATTTTTTTTATTTCCACCAAATTTTTTAATGATATTTTTCGACCCGTATCATAATTTCATCGCCAATCAATTATCATCCATTTGATTTCCACAACATTAAAATGATAAAAAAATTTTCCGTTTTTTTATCATTTACGTCCTCCTGCCGCTTTCTTGAACCGGGCATATATTGCCGCGCCCTTCCTCTTCACAGATTGCACATGGTCGGGATTCTTCGGATCAATGCCATATTTCGAGAGCGGAGGCACCACTACCTTTGTCCCCGGAGAGATCCTGTCGGGATGCCCAAGGAAACTGCTGTTCTCCTCATATATTATAGGCCACAGATTGAAATTGCCATAATGCTCCTTGGCTATTGTAGTCAGATAGCGGGTGGTGGTCACAGTGTCGTATACAGGCTCATCCGATGCCTTTGTCGGCACGTCATTATCCGAAACACTCTTCACCGTCTCTGCCGTTGACAATGCCGTAGAGTCAAGGCGCACAGAATCTGCCACTGATGCTGCCACGCTATCTGCCTCTACTTTCCCAACCGACGTCTTCTCCACGACAGCAACAGGGACCGGCTTCCTTTCATCAGAACCGGACATGAAGAAATACCATACTGAAAAACCGATAACGCCCAAAACGACAGCCACTGCAAGACCTGTGAAGAATCCTTTCAAGAAAACGCTACGTTTATCCGAATCCTCTTCTGAAAGAATCTCCTCATAAGTATTCTCTTCCTGTTCCACTGTCTCATCTGTCGGAATCTCATCCACCTTTTCAATCGGTTCAATCGGAAATGCCACCACATCCTCCTCTATATCTGTAAAGATTATCTTTTGCGGCATATCCACATTATCTTTACTGTCATCTTTGACGGGTGCCGACCCGTTATCAATGACGGGTGCTGACCCGTTATCAATGACGGGTGCCGACCCGTTATTATCAATGACGGGTGCTGACCCGTTATCAATGACGGGTGCCGACCCGTTATCAATGACGGGCGCCGACCCGTTATTATCAATGACGGGTGCCGACCCGTTATTATCAATGACGGGTGCCGACCCGTCATCATCAAGGTCAGCATCCTCTCCACCGTCAAGCGTATCAGTAGGAAGATCGTCTGAAATCTCTACTGCCTCAAATATCTCAAATGGAAGGTTTACTCTTGATGCAAGTTCCTTCGAAGCGACAAACATCACTTTCGTGTGACCGGGTATCACAGAGTCCTCACCAGTGGAGACATTGACACTTTTACGGGCTTCCACCTCCACAAGTTTGAATGTGCCGAATCCCTTTATCCTCACATTACCTCCGGAAGTCAACTCCTCCTCTATAATGGCAAACAGTTCCTTGAGAAAATCCTCACACAATTTCTTCTGCTGCCCGGTGGTAAGAGCGAGCATCGCCACCAACGCAGGCATCGTAACCTTATTCTCCATTTCTTATCTTCTGTTTTAAAGAGACCGACGGTTTGAATGTCATCACAATCTTTGGCGGCACGAGCAGACGCTTCCCCGTAGCGGGATGGAGAGCCACCCGTTCAAGTCGCTTACGAGGTTCGAATGTGCCGAAGGATGGGATTGCCACGCTGTCAAGTTCAGCACCACACTCCCCCACTGTCTTTGCCAATCCATCTATCAGAGCGACTACAGTATCGCGTGACACGTCAAGACGGCGTGACAGATTATCTATTAAGGTCTTATTATCCATTGGCGTTATTTTTCTGACATTATTTCTCTGACGTTGTTTTCTCCAATTTTCAACAAAAGTAATAAAATTATTTATGTTGAACAAACACCCGACTGCATATCCTCTCTCTTACCCTCCCTTCTCTTCCCCGGCTGTCCCCGCTGCCGGGGATTTTTTATAGACATACTCTGCTAAAAAGAATTTTTCCTTTTTTCTAAAAAAATTTTCACATCCGAATGAAACTTTTTTGATAATTTTACGACTAATAAATAAAAAACTTCAATAATCTTTTTTTATGTTCAAGTTAAAAACAATCTTAGCTTCAATTGCTCTTCTCGCATCAGTTTCCGTAAATGCCCAACTATTATATAAGGTGGAGGGCAACGGACTAAAATCCCCCTCCTACATTTTCGGAACTCACCACATCGCTCCCCTCTCTTTCATCGACAAGACTGGTGCAGGCAAGCCTTTCACCGAGGCAGAGCAAGTGGTCGGAGAAATCGACATGACACAAGACCAGATGGCTTTGGGAATGGCAATGCAACCACACATGATGGCTCCCGCCGACAGCACCCTATCAAAAATAATATCGCCTGAGGATTTTACAATAATAAGTGAGGAATTCAAGAAATGGGCACCTGCTCCCGGAATGGAGCTGAAGATGCTTGATGCGATGAAACCAAACGTAGTGACTTCGATGGTGGCAATCGGTATGGCTGCCCAAGAAATGCCCGGTTTCAACCCGCAGGAACAGCTTGACACCTATTTCCAATTTCAAGGGAAAAATACAGGGAAGAAAATCATCCCGCTTGAGACAGCCGACTATCAGGCATCAATCCTGTTTGACTTCACTCCTATAGCATATCAGGCTGAATCGCTTGTGGAGATGCTGAAGGATCCGGAAAAATCCATACAGGCGACAAAAGAGCTAACCGCCGCATACGAGGCACAGGATCTTGACAAGATGTCGGAATTATCAAGTAAGGACAACGAGCACCCTGAGTTTATGGAGGCTCTTGTAGATAAGAGAAATGCCGAATGGCTCCAGAAACTTCCGTCGATTATGAATGACGCCCCCTCTTTCATTGCCGTGGGCGCGCTACATCTCGCCGGAGACAAGGGTATCATAGAAGGACTGAGAAAAGCCGGATATACTGTAACTCCGGTAAAACAATAAGACCATCATTGGTATAGCCAATGACCACTAAAACCAACGGGGTTGACGCCTTTCTTATTGAAGACGTCAACCCCGTTAGCTTTTGTAATTCCCCAAATCTATTATTTAACATTTTTTAACTCCAAAAGACTAATGTATTCGTTGTTAAATTAAATTTTTCGTTTTAAATTTGCAATCTAAAGATAACGAAGTAATCTTAAATAAAAAAAAGACAGTCATGAAAGCTGGAAGGAAAAGACAGACAATTACCGAGAAAGAGGCAGTGCTTATGAACATGCTTTGGAACGACGGCCCGCTATTCGTCAGAGAGATGCTTGACCGATACCCCGAGCCCAAACCTCATTTCAACACCATCGCCACAACAATCCGTATCCTTGAAAAGAAAGGGCACGTAGGGCATGAATGCTTTGGAAGCTCCCATCGCTTCTTCGCAATCGCTCAACGTTCGGATTTTGCAGAAAGGACGCTCGCTGACGTAATACGTGACTTCTTCGGAAACTCCTACAAGAAAGCAATCTCCGCTCTTGTAGAGGAGAATAAGGTGACGGCAGACGAACTTGAAGAGATCCTTGACCTAATCAAAAGCAAAGAAAACGAAAAAAATTCCTAAACATCTTTAACCATGGGCAGTATTTTCTCCTACGCAATGACATCAAGCATAATACTATGCTTCGGGTATCTCGCTTACAAACTCATTCTGGCGGGCGAACGGCAGCATACGTGCAACCGGTTAATCCTATACGTCATCTATGCCATGTCGTTGCTGCTGCCCCTGTTGTCAGACGAATGGAGGGGTCTGATGCCCGAGCCGTCGTCATCTGCAGCCGATGTAGTTATCAGTGAATTACCGACGGATTTTACGGATAATACTGAGGAGGCATATATAACGGCTGCCTTTGCGGCAACAGACATGGATGAATCAGAAAGGGATAGTCTTTCGCTCCCGACGATCGCCACAATCATATATATCATCGGAGTAATACTATCCTTAATCTATTCTATATTCGGGCTTTATCAACTATGCCGCATAATCTCTGACGGCGAGAGGATAAAGACCGGGGAATACATCCTCATTATATCCAATCGTGACGACATCGCGCCATTTAGCTGGCTCTACTTCTACGTCATGAACCGTAATGACTATGAGACAGCTGGCGACCTCATCGCTCTCCATGAAATGCGGCATCTTAAATTGCGACATTGGATCGACCTCGTCGTAGTGCAGGTTGTATCCATATTACAATGGTTTAACCCTGCAGCGTGGCTCATGGGGGACGAGTTCAAGACCGTTCACGAATACCAGGCCGACGATGCCGTGCTATCATCCGGCGTCGACATGAGACAATATCAAACATTATTAATAAAAAAGGCTGTGGGCACGAGGTTCCAAGTTCTTGCCAACAGCCTGAATCACAGCAAACTTAAAAAACGTATAGCTATGATGTACAAAACAAATCCATCAAAGGGACGTCGGTTGACCGCCCTTCTCGTAATCCCGGCAATGGCTGTCGGATGCCTTGCAACTGAATTCCCGGCAGTAGCCTCCATCATCGGTTCGACTTCCGACATATCAATTATGGCGGAAAATGATGACAAAGTTAACAATTTTATTCCGGATTCCGAATCAAATACCGGATTAATTATCGCAGCCGAAGAGAACATAACGGCTACGGCTCCCTCCACCCCTGAAATCAACGGAGGCACCGAGTCTGAGACTGCTGTCACTGCCGAAAGCGAGTCAACATCACCTGAGGATGACGACAAAATATATACTTCTGCCGACGTACTCGCAGAATTTCCCGGAAGTATGCCAGGCTTGATGAAATGGATTGGAGAAAATATGCATTACCCTGAAAATGCCTACAAGAATGGGATACAGGGGAGAGTGATCGTGAAGCTCGTAATCGGCAAGGATGGCTCTGTAAGAGATACGAAGATAATCAAAGGCGTCGATAAGGAGCTCGACAAGGAATCTCTCCGACTCGTCAAATCCATGCCAAAATGGAAACCGGCTGAAATCGACGGGAAACCGGTGGCATCCTACTTCACTATGCCTATCTCCTTTAAAATCAAAGATAACTCAACATCTACGAATGAAGCCGTCAAAGAGGCGAAGCCGACTACCGACCTTATATACAATACACTGAAAAATGGAGAGAAGGTGTACATAGCCGTAGAATCCCCGGCGGAATTCCCTGACGGTATGCCTGCACTGATGAAATGGCTTAGTACAAACTTGAGGTATCCCGAAGAGGCTGCCAAAAATGATGTCCAGGGACGCGTTGTCGTGAAATTCATCGTTGACAAAGATGGCTCGGTAAGGGATGCGACAGTAGTCAAAGGCGTCGACAAAGAGCTTGACAAGGAAGCTATAAGATTGGTCATGTCTATGCCTAAATGGGTGCCTGCCAAGGTGAATGAACAAGTTGTTGCCTCATATTTCAACCTGCCGGTAACGTTCAAAATAACCGCACCTGAGAATGAAAGCACCACTACCAAGCAGTAAGGACAGAATCATACGATAAGATAATTTTTGAGATGAAGTATAAGTTTAGACCACTTCAATAAGGGAAGCGGAGGCACGATGATGTGTCTCCGCTTGTCATTATCGTCATTGTCGTCATTATTGTCAATTTGACACTATCATTTCCCATTAAGGAACGGCTCCGGCAAACCAAACACTGTATCCGGATCCTTACCCGGGCTAAGATAACCCTCAATAATAGTATCCCTGCCGGATGCATTCTCGAAGGTGCATAATCTGAATTTATGCAGCATTACTGCCATGTGCTCGAAGAGCGCGCTCATTATTGCCTCATACGTGATCCATGCGGAGGTCGACGTGAAGCAATATATCTGAAGCGGTATGCCTGAGGAGGTCTGCGGCAATGTGGTCACGAAACAGAAATCAATACCCCCTGCCTTAGAGAAATTGGGATTCGCATCAAGATACATTTTAAGATATGCACGGAACACACCGAGATTCGTATCAATCGAGCCATCGACCAGACCCTCTGGATTAGCTGCATCCTGCACCTTCCCTTGATTACGCTGCTCAATTTTCTTAGCTATCCAGTCTTTCATATAAGGCAGCTTGGAAAATTCCTCAAGCATCTCATCATCACATTCCACAACACTGTCAGCATCCACCATATAGCTCCGCTGTATGCGTCGCGTATTGCTTTGCGACATGTTACGATAATTCCTGAATCCCGAAGAGATCAGGCTGTAGGGAGGCAACGTCGACACCGTCTTATCCCAATTCAGCACCTTCACAGCCGTCAGCGAAACCTCGATGACAGTGCCGTTGGCATCACCCACTGCAATCCAGTCGCCCTCATGGAGAGAGTCATTTTCCGAAAGCTGCACACCGGCGACAACACCAAGAATACTGTCCTTAAACACGAGCATCAGGACGGCAGCGAAAGCTCCAAGACCTGCCAGCAATGATGTCGGCGACTTGTTGACCAGGATGCCAATAGTGACAATCACGCAGATAATCCAAAGCAATCCCTTCACCAACTGAAGGATTCCATTGAGCGGCAGATGCCTCTTGTTGGCACGGCTATTGACGTGCATCCAGATGACGTTTGCCACATGGCAAAGCGAATCAGTCACAACAAATCCTATATATATCCATGTGAACCTCGTCATCCAGGAAGCCAAGGAAGCCTTTTCCGACAAAGTGAACTGTATAAGTATCAAAAAAATTATAGCGGGGATTATACGCGCACTCTTAGTGAAGATATGCTCCTCATTCATACGTCCGTAAAGTTCGGCATGCCAATGCTTGCCTACGTATCTGGCGGCTGCCACAACAATACACTGCACCACAATACCAATACCGAAAGATATGGCAAACACAAGGGCGGCATATATCACCAACGAAAGTGTTTTGTCGTGTCCCAACCCCACCCACGACAATATCATGTCGACCAACTTCATTATTAGACGAGCTATCGCATAGGTGCTCTCTTCTGCGGGCGTTGATAATTCTACTGTCGGAATCCGTTCCACAGCGCTTGCAACTTCCTTTGCTAACATACCTTTAATTTTTAGTGGAATTTTAATAAAAGCTGATCTCACCAAGCCGATTCGTCAATTTCCCTACCAGTCAATCCGCCCGACAAGACATACTCTGTCTGTTATACAAAATAAGGCTCCGAATGGTTCATACCGAAAATTTTTATGAGATGCAGTCCTAAGAATCATCGGTGAGGAAACAGATTGTCTTATCAGCAGGATTGCCATTCGTAATTAAAGCGAATTCATCATGCATTATTAAATGCTGAATTATCTAAGTTTATGATTATGCTGACATTAATTTGACGTTAACAAATTTTCACATTTATCTTTGACTATAATTGCACACGCCTATAGCACATGTGCAACAGGTTCAAAAATGTGTTGTAAAACATATTTTGTAAATAATTCACTATGTAACTGATATTTACAAAGACATTTCTTTACAATGAAAAAATATTTATAAAAAAATAACACAAAATAATTAGGATTCACAAGGTTAATGTTGTAACTTTGAAGAAACCTCAACGAAAATTATTAAAAAGTATTAAGGAAAAATGGAACAAACCTTAGTCATCCTGAAACCATCTTGCGTAGAACGCGGACTGATTGGAGAAGTGATCAACAGAATACAACGTAAGGGCATCATCATCACAGGCATGAAAATGATGCAACTCGACGAAAAGATTTTACGCGAGCATTACGCTCACCTTGTTGACCGTCCTTTCTTCCCGGAGCTATGCGCATCTATGATGGCATCGCCCGTAGTATGCCTTGTGCTTAAGGGCATCAATATCGTTGAGGTGTTCCGTGCCATGACTGGCGCAACCAATGGAAGGAAAGCTGCTCCCGGCACTCTGCGTGGTGACTTCTGCATGAGCGGACAGGCCAACATCGTGCATGCATCCGACTCTCCGGAGAATGCAAAGGTGGAAATCGCACGTTTCTTCAAGCCGGAAGAAGTGCTCGACTATACTCCACGCGACCTTTCTTTCCTTTATGCTGACGACGACCTTAACAAATAAGACCTCCTGTGACGTGTTCATAGGATATAAAATTCATAATAATGACGATATTTAAGAAATATGCAGCTTTATTCCTACTCTCTTCTTTTGCTATCGGCGGAATAACTGCGCAGACTATAACAAGTAAATCTCCGCATTCGGATGCTCACAAGCAGCTCCTCGCCAATCAAGCAAAAAGTAAAGACCAAATCAGATTGGTTGAAAAGAATACTTTCATTGACCTCATCGACGATATTGAACCGGAACCCGACATTTACACCGAAGGATGGAACAGCAAGGCAGTGAACCCGTTCAAGGAATCAGACGTACCCGATACTCAAGTGATTGACGTGACAGGCTACGTGATGCCTGTACCGGGAAAGGTGACTTCAAATTATGGCTATCGCCGTCGTTTCGGCAGAATGCACAAAGGCATTGATCTCGCAATCAGAAACAACGACACAATCTATGCCGCTTTTGATGGGAAATGTCGTCTCACTGCTTACGAAAGAAAGGGTTATGGCAACTACGTGATCCTTCGCCACCCAAACGGACTTGAAACCGTATACGGACACCTCAACAAGCCACTCGTAAAGGCTGACCAGGTGGTGAAAGCCGGCGACCCGATCGGTCTGGGTGGAAGCACCGGACGAAGCACCGGTCCTCACCTCCACTTTGAGACCCGTTTCATGGGATACGCCATAAATCCGTCGGCAATCTTCGACTTCGCAAACCAGACCACGCACACGGATACATATACTTTCGATAAACGTACGTATACAAAAGCTCGTAATTTCGCGCCTGCCGGCAAAACGCTTGCCAAGGCTGAGAGCAGCAACCCCTATCGTGCTGCCGCAAACGAAAAGGATTCCTACACTGTCCGTAAAGGCGACACACTCTCTTCTATCGCAAAATCTTACGGTCTATCCTCCACTACACTCAGAAAAATCAACGGAATGGGCGCAGCTGACGTTATAAAGGTAGGACAAGTGCTCAAACTGAAATAATTTTGAATCTTTAATTGATACAAAAAGCAACCGCATCGGCAAATTCTGCTGATGCGGTTGTTTTTTATTGCTCCGTAAGGTAAAAAAACGAACCTTACATGTATTATCCGAAAGGATATCGGTGCGTCTATATTTTCAGACCTTCAAGATAGGCCTGACGCATGATCACGAGACGGCGAAGCAGGCTCTCCATCTTATCAAGAGGAAGCATGTTGGCTCCATCGCTCTTAGCCTCTGACGGATTCTGATGCGTCTCCATAAAAACTCCGTCCGCCCCGGCAGCTATCGAGCTGCATGCTATCGTGGCGATAAGCTCCGGCAAACCGCCCGTGACGCCAGAAGTCTGGTTAGGCTGCTGCAAGGAATGGGTGGCATCGATGATAACCGGACAACCACACGCCTCCTTCATCTCCGGGAATCCTCGCATATCTACAATAAGATCCTGATAGCCGAACGTGGTGCCACGCTCAGTGACAGTCACATTATCATTACCCGACTCCCTTACCTTATTGACGGCATACGCCATCGACTTAGGCGAGAGGAACTGACCCTTCTTTATATTCACAAACTTGCCTGTGGCAGCAGCAGCCACAAGAAGATCAGTCTGACGGCATAGGAAAGCCGGTATCTGCAACACATCGACATATTCAGCCGCCATAGCCGCTTCCTCTGGCAGATGTATGTCAGTCACTACCGGAATGTCAAACTCACTCCTCACCTTGCCGAGTATCTTCAACGCCTTCTCATCACCGATTCCGGTAAAGGAATCTATACGGCTGCGGTTAGCCTTCCTGTAGCTTCCCTTAAAGATATATGGTATTCCCAAACGTTCGGTAATCACCTTCATCCGTGAGGCTATGTCAAGAGCCATCTCCTCCCCCTCTATGACGCAGGGACCGGCAAGAAGGAAGAAGTTGCCGTCAGCACCTCCGTTGATATAATCCTTAATATTATCTGTCATAATTATATAAGTGTATCTTAAAATTTAGCAAAAAATCCCAAGTCTAAGTTGGGGGCTTGGGAGCCGATTAGCATTGATTCATCACATGCACGGCTGTCACTCCATACAGGGCGGCTGTCTCCGTACGCAGGCGACTCTCCCCGAAAGTGACGGGTACAAAACCACCTGCAACGGCTGCCTCAACCTCTTCCGGACTGAAATCACCCTCCGGACCAATAAGTATCACTACGTCAGTATGACGCGGATACTCCTTCACAAATTCCTTGCGTGGATAATCAGATGAACAATAGCCCATGAATTTGACGGCATCGCCAAAATCGGAAGAGACAAATCCCCTGAAATCAGACATCTCCTCCAATTCCGGCAGCACACCTTTCAGACTCTGCTTCATTGCCGACACCATCACCTTCTCCAACCGGTCTAACTTGACGACTTTCCTTTCACTACGCGCACACTTCAGGAATACAATCCTGTCTACACCGATCTCCACCGCCTTTTCAAGAAGCCATTCCATGCGGTCCATATTCTTGGTGGGAGCCACGGCAAGAGTGATACGCACGCCCCAGTGCGACGGCACAAGCTCCTCCGAGACAATCTCCACGGATGTATGTTTAGGGTGAGCCTCCATTATCACGCAGCGGAACCGCTTCCCTTTTCCATCCACCACAATCACCTCATCTCCCGCCTTCATCCTGAGCACGCGGCAGCAATGTGCAGAATCCGACTCCGGCAATATGCCGGTGGATTCTATTTCAGGGGCATAAAACTGTATCATATCTTTACGTCTGTCATTCCTCCGCCATCTGTGCTCTCTTCCGAAACCACCTCCTTCGCCGACGGAGCATTATTCTTATCATCATCCTTAAACACTACCCAAAAAAGCACACCGACCACAAGCGCGTATGCCGCAAAAATATACCATGAAGCCCTCCAGCCTTCAAGCTGAACCTCCACCGGATCTGTCGCCACAACATTATGGTTGACTATATACATCGCACACAGTGTGCCTATCGTTGCACCAAATCCATTGGTCATAATCATGAAAAGACCCTGTGCACTGCTCCTGAGGGAAGGATCTGTCTTCTGATCTACGTAAAGACCGCCGCTTACGTTGAAGAAATCGAACGCTATGCCGTAGACTATGCAGCTGAGCACCATAAGCCACAATCCACTGCTCGGATTGCCACATCCGAAGAATCCGAATCTCATAACCCACGCAAACATCGACATGAGCATCACCCCTTTTATGCCGAAACGCTTGAGACAGAACGGGATGAGCAATATGCAGAGAGTCTCGCTCACCTGCGACAACGAAATCAACGCATTCGCATTACGTGCTGCCCAGGCATCGGCATATTGTGGTATCTCTTTGAAAAACGTGATATAAGGATTGGCATATCCATTGGTAATCTGAAGAGATACGCCGAGCATCATACTGAAGATAAAGAATATAGCCATCTTCTTATCCTTGAAAAGGGAGAAAGCGCGAAGCCCGAGACGCTCTGCAAGGGATGAATCCGCCGACCCTTTGCTCACCGGACACACCGGCATAGTGAGGGAATATATCATCATTATGAAGCTGAACGCCGCAGAGACAAACAGCTGCATATAGGTGGTCTGGAATCTGGCATCTGCCGGACCGGCAAAATTCACGAGCAACATGGCGCATATAAACCCGATGGTGCCGAATGTGCGTATCGGAGGGAATGCCTTGACCGTATCGAGTCCGTTTTTCGTGAGAGCGTTAAATGCAACAGAATTGTTAAGACCTATCGAGGGCATGAAGAATGCCACCGACACGGTGTAGAGCATGAACAGAGGCGTAAATTCCACTTCTCCAGCCGACATACAATAGAGCCCGGCAAAAAGCATGAACAGTCCGGCTATCAGATGGCAGATGCTCAACATTTTCTGAGCCTGTATCCAACGGTCGGCTATTATCCCCACTATTGTGGGCATGAACAACGATACTATTCCCTGTATGGCATAGAACCATCCGATCTGGTCGCCAAGACCATTCTTGAACAGGAAATTGCCGAGCGACGTAAGATACGCCCCCCACACTGCAAACTCCATAAAACTTAAGACAGAAAGGCGAACCTTCAGCATTGTTTGAGATGTCATTTTTCCGATATTAAAGGTTGTGATTATCAATTGTCCGCACGCTACTCACCGACGGCATGAAGGCGATATGACGGGAAGAACGATACAAAAGTAATAAAAATTAATGAAAAAATAAGGCTCCACCTCAATTTTAGAGATGAAGCCTTAGCTTATAAGTTGCCGGAACTTCCCAATATATGTTTTAAGATTATTTAAGGTTTAATGTTTATGGTTTATGATCATTAAATTTTGTATAATGAAAAGATTCGTGGATTTTCATGAATCTTAAACCTTAAACTATAAACTTTAAACCACTGAAGTGCAGCTTGCGAAACTTCAGTAAGATTATCCAATCGATAGATTATTCAATCGACAGCCTATTCAATCAAAGGCATTACCTGCGACCGACGGAAACTTCTTCGAAAATATACGGATCCGTTCGTCTGCCATCTCCACTAATCCTTCGCCACAGGCAATCTCAAGCCAACGGCTGAACTCCTCCTCATTCACGCCACAATAGCGTCTGACATCGCAAGCGGAGCCGCTGATCACCACATCAGAGGAATCCGGATCGGTAAAGATCCCGACGAGCAACGACATACGGGCAGAAATGTCGGCAGCGGCATATCGCTCAAGAGTCTCAACCGGACGCTGTGCCCTGCGAGAAAGGAAATTGAAGAAGTTCAATAGGTAGATACTATCCATATTCAACAAACGGACATACTGCTCCTTACTGAACTCCATAATACTGACTCGCCCTATCGCATATACATCGCATGAATAGATTTTCGACATCCCATAGAGGCGGTCCGCACCCAACACTCGTCCACGACCGCATATCTCCTCCACCACAATATCAAAACCATCCAATCTATGATTTATCCTTACTTCTCCGGAGATGACAAATTTCAACATACGGACATCATCCCCTTTAGTCACGACCAGCTCTCCCGATTCATAATTCAAAAAGTTGACATTCGTTTTCTCCAGAAAAGACGAAACATGGTCCTTCCCCACTCCTTTAAACAACGGAAGATCCATGATTTTTTCATACATCGTAGTCATAACAATTAAATTTAAGGAAACCAATAATGATGCACGGGCATGCCGCCTTGTCTCTATAAGCACCCATGCGGACAAGATCCCTCTAATGACATGGATCGCCTCACTATACAATCGCTTATCTTGAGTAATCCCCCAAAAAACTACAAGCGGATGTTTATAAAAACAAAATGGCAACTGACTGATGCCAACTGCCATTTTTGTAGCGGGATCGAGAATTGAACTCGAGACCTCCGGGTTATGAATCCGACGCTCTAACCAACTGAGCTATCCCGCCTTGATTAGGAATCCCTTCCGTTTTGCGAGTGCAAAGTTACGCACTTTTTTTCATTCCACCAAATCTTTTTTGAATATTTTTTAACCATTCTTTAATTTATTCCTGCATATTTCTGATTCCCATTCCATTATATCTTAAATTATTTTTCACTTAGATTACTGATATATATAGCCATGAAATTTGGTATAGCTTATTTTGCAATTCCCGTTTCTCCTCTTGACTTTTTTTAGTAATTTTGCAGACTACATGATGACCACAAAATCATCACCATTTTAACATCTTATTCTATTTTCTATTTTGAAACTTTTGTCACGACATACATCCCTCAATATAAAATGCGCCAAATTGCTGGCATCTGTAATGCTCGCAGGCTCTCTCTCCTGCTCGCTATCATCTTGCTTCACCGGCATTGAGAGCACCAAGAAGGTGTCTCTCTCAAGGGAAGACAAGAAACTTATAGCCCCATCCCCCGAAGAAGAATTCTTCAAGGGCGTGTCGCCTCTCCCGCTTGCCGAATGGCAACCCGGCAAGAGATTCATTGCCGCCGACAACAAGACCATACTCATATTCAGTCAGCATGGCCTACCAGCAGAGCCGGATTCCGCACGAATCGGAGGGAAGACTCTATCTTTTGTAAGAACGGAGCCTAAGCTTGAGCCCGACGGATCATACTCCGCGACAATCGTTTTCTCCGACGGCTCCAACTCTTACCGATATAACTCTGGGAAAAACGTGGACACCGCCCCTCACGAAATATACTCCAACCAGATACCCATGCTGATTGACCTCGATATGGTTGACGATGCAAGGGAATTGCTGAAAGATAAGGATTTATGGCTAAAGACCCCGCTATGGTATGACAACAACGGCAACAGAGTAATGGGAAAAAAATTCGTGGAAGTATCCATCACAGATGTGCAGTCAGGCGACCTGGCATTCCCGCTAAGGGTGAAATTCTCCGATGCAAATGGGAAATCCGCATGGCTATTTATGAATTATGGCGTATCAGGATCCGAGACAAGAACGTTTTCCAACCTCTTCTCCCTGTCTGATATACGGAAGAGATACCCGCAGATCACTGACGAGACGTGGGACGTGATCTGCAACGGAAACGTAAAAATAGGCATGACCAAGGAGGAATGTAAACTTTCTCTCGGGAATCCCAACGACGTGAACCGCGGACATGACTACAGCCAGATACTCGACCTTTGGCAATACCCCAACGGCACGGTGCTCTGGTTTGAGGATGGGCTGCTCACAAGATTCCGCAAGTGAGGCAGACTGAAATTCAACAAGACACGGAGTTATAACCACAACAAACAGCCTTCGCTTTTATATTATGTTTGAAAAAGATAAAGACATTACGGCTTACACCACCTTCGGTGTTCCGGCAAAGACCGCTCTTTTTGCGGAATATTCCTCCGTCAAGGAGCTGATGAAAATATACCGCTCTGAAGAATTCCGCAATAATGAGGTGCTGCATATTGGAGGGGGAAGCAATCTCCTTTTCGTAAACGATTTTAACGGACTGATTCTCCATTCCGCAATAAAGGATTTGTTAAGATACGACAAGGATGAAACGAATGCATTCGTAATTGCTGGTGCTGGAGTGAAATGGACTGATTTTGTTGACTGGTGTACTGCATCCGGACTTGCGGGACTTGAAAATCTTGCCGGCATACCGGGTGAGGTCGGAGCTTCTGCCGTACAGAATGTCGGGGCATACGGCGTGGAAGCAAAAGACGTTATCCATACGGTGGAATGCCTTGACACACTATCCGGCAAACAGGTGGTGCTCAAAAATGAGGATTGCCGGTTTGGATACCGCGACAGTATGTTTAAGCATGAAGGGAAAGGACGGTATATCGTATTGCACGTAAGTTTCCGGCTAAAGAAATCCAACATTGCCGAGCATCTTGACTACGGGCCTCTCAAGAATCTGACGGAATCGCTCGGACATACGCCTACAATACAAGAGACTGCCGCCGAGATAAAACGCATACGTGATGCCAAGCTCCCCGACCCAGCAAAAATCGGAAGTGCCGGAAGTTTCTTCAAGAATCCGGTGGTGTCGAGATATTTCTATCAGGAGGAGATGCTCGGGAGGAATCCCGATATACCATGCTATCCCGTCGACGACCATCGCGTGAAAGTGCCGGCAGGTTGGCTTATCGAACACGCCGGACTCAAAGGCTTCCGCATCGGAGGCGCGGAGGTCTACCCTAAGCAATGCCTTGTCATTGCAAACGCGGCAGATGCCTCTGCCAAGGACGTGATCGACCTCTCGCACCATATTATAAATAAGGTAAGGGAGAACTTCGGAGTGGTGCTTTATCCTGAGGTGAATTTCATTGATACGTCAATCGACGTCACCATACTTGGGAGCGGCACTTCGAAAGGGGTGCCTGAAGTGGCGTGTGCGTGTAAGGTTTGCCGATCGGATTCAAAATTTGACAAACGCCTGAGAGCTTCCGCATTAGTCCGCACACATGGACTTGAACTGCTTATTGATGCATCCCCCGACTTCCGCCAGCAAGCCTTGAGATGCGATCTTTATCATGTGGATGCCGTGCTCGTGACTCACAGCCACTACGACCACGTGGGCGGTATCGACGACCTTCGCCCCTTCTGTGCCGACGGCGCACTCCCCCTCTACGTGAGGGAAGATGTGTATGATGATCTCGGCAGACGACTTGACTACTGTTTCCGCGATCATCTATATCCCGGAGTGCCGGCTCTCGACAGAATAAAGATCGACGACAGACCCTTCTTCATCAATGGTCTGAAGATAATCCCGATAAACGTCATGCACGGCAAGCTCCCCATCTTCGGATACCGTATCGGGGATTTTGCCTACATCACTGACGCAAAGACTATTCCGGAGGAGGAGTTGGAGAAACTGAAAGGATTGAAAGTGCTCGTGCTTAACGCGCTACGTCCACGCAAGCATTTCGCCCACCTTTCGTTTGAAGAAGCTTTAGACCTCATTAAGCGCATCAAACCGGAAAAAGCCTACCTCACCCACTTCAATCATGAGGCAGGATTCCACAAAGACATCGAGAGGATGCTACCGGAGAACGTCCATCCATGCTTTGACGGCTTAAATATTAGGATAGAATGAATAAGACCCCGTCTCATAAAAATTGAGACGGGGTCAGTTATTTTAAGGGGTCTTTTATTAAAAAAAGACTTATAAGGGGATCTTACAGGGCAGCTTCTTTCATGCGCTCCGTATTCTCGGCTATCGAAAGACGGTCGATACATTCCTGAATATTACCCTCCATGAAGGAGTCAAGATTATACACTGTGTAGTTTATACGGTGATCCGTCATGCGTCCCTGTGGGAAATTATACGTGCGTATCTTAGCTGAGCGGTCGCCGGTGGAGACAAGGGTCTTGCGCCGTTGCGCTATATCGGCAAGATATTTCTCGCGTTCCCTACTATATATATAGGTGCGCAGGCGCGACAAAGCACGCTCCTTATTCTTGGGCTGGTCGCGGGTCTCAGTACACTCTATCAGTATCTCATCCTCCTCGCCGGTCACAGGATTTTTCCACATATAGCGCAACCGCACGCCGGATTCCACCTTATTCACATTCTGACCACCCGCACCTCCGGAACGGAACGTATCCCATTTGATCGCGCCCTCCTGTATTTCCACGTCAAACTCCTCCGCTTCCGGCAGCACCGCCACCGTCGCAGCCGACGTATGCACACGCCCCTGCGTCTCCGTGGCGGGCACGCGCTGCACACGATGCACACCACTCTCATATTTCATCACCCCATACACATCCTCACCGGAAAGAGTGAAACATATCTCCTTGAACCCACCGGCGGCACCCTCACTGTAGCTCGTCACGGCAAGCTGCCATCCTCGCTTCTCGGCAAATTTCTGATACATCTTGAAAAGATCGCCGGCAAAAAGAGCCGCCTCATCACCACCTGTGCCTCCGCGTATCTCCACGCAGGCATTCTTCGCATCCTCCGGATCGGCGGGCACGAGAAGCAGCTTTATCTCATTCTCCAGATTCGGCACCTCAGCTTCGGCGGAGTCTAATTCCTCACGTGCGAAAGCACGCAGCTCCTCATCGGTCTCTTCCGCAAGAACGCTCTTCGCCTCCTCTATACCCGACAGTAAGACCCGGTAGCGCGACGCCGCTTTCAGAATCTTCTCCAGATCGTGGTATTCCTTGGTGAGACGCACGTATCTTTTCTGGTCGGCTATCACGGCCGGATCAGTGATAAGCGTCGCCACCTCTTCAAAACGGGCATCGAAGCCCTCGAGCCTTGTCAATAAAGGATTATCGGTCATTTCAGATTTTTCTGTTGTTTTTCGTTTAACCTGACTACAAAATTACTTAAAATATGTCATTTTTTCACCTTCCACATCAAAAAAAAGGAGAATTATGGGTAATGGGATTGCACAATAACAAAAAATAAACTAACTTTGCAGCCGCAAAACGGTAATCCCGCCGGCTTACCTTTGCAAAAAGAATTAACCAAAACAAATAACCGGCAAGTTTTATGGCAACAAAAATCAGATTACAGCGTCATGGTCGTAAAGGCCACGCTTATTATCCCATTGTAGTCGCCGATAGCAGGGCACCACGAGATGGTAGATTTATTGAAAGGATAGGTTCTTATAATCCGAACACTAATCCTGCTACAATAAGTTTAGACTTCGACCGTGCTTTGTATTGGATGGAAGTTGGCGCACAGCCTACCGACACAGTTCGCTCAATCCTCTCAAAAGAGGGTGTGCTTCTCATGAAGCATCTCCGTGGCGGCGTGAAGAAAGGCGCGTTCAACGAAGAAGAGGCTCAGCGTCGTTTCAACGCTTGGAAAGAGAGCCGCGACAAAGAGGCTTCCGCTGCCCAGGCTAAGAAAGCCGCTCAGGCTGCTGAAGAGGCTAAGGCTCGTTTCGAGGCTGAGGCTGAGAAAAACAGAATCAAAGGTGAGGCTGTAGCTAAGAAGAAAGCTGAGAAACTCGCTGCTGAGGAAGAGGCTGCTAAGGCCGCTCTTGAGGCAGAAGTTGAAAATGCTGAAAACCAGGCAGCAGAATAATTTTCTGAAAAGTTTTTCCAAAAAAATTTGCAAGGTTCAGATTTTATGCCTAACTTTGCAAAGTCAAAACAAAAAACCGGATTTATCTAACCCGAATCCGGTATTTTAATGGCCGATTAGTGTAGCGGTTAGCACGCCACCCTCTCACGGTGGAGACTCGGGTTCGAGTCCCGGATCGGCTACTTATTTTAAATATCAGATCGCTACGGCCGATTAGTGTAGCGGTTAGCACGCCACCCTCTCACGGTGGAGACTCGGGTTCGAGTCCCGGATCGGCTACTTAGGATTGCTTTAACGCAATCCTTTTTTTATGTCCGCACCCCGGCCTTTATTTGAAAAAACTTTGATGCTGTTAAACCGTCGGTGCATACATCTTGTTATCTCTGTAAAGACGCGTGATTTCACGATGTTCTTAATGAAGTTGTCCAGACTTCAAATATGTGCTAATTTATCATTACTATTTAATTATTCAATTATGAAAACTCTGTCCATAATTTCCTATGCAATAGGATCTATTCTTTTGATCGTTTCTTGTTTCACAACAAGTATAACCGCGACTTGGTGGCTCGGCGGAATTGCTGTGGTATTTCTCATTGCAGGATGCACTTTCCAGTTCAATTCAAATAGACACAGCTCCACCATCTACCACCATCGTCACTGATTAAGCCCCCATTAGTCCTAATCAAAAAATTAACTGAGCCTGCGACAACGTCGCGGGCTTTCCTATATCTATAAGCTGAAGCGATTCCTGCACATATCCACGGATCTCACATTTATTCTCCGGCGACAGCAAGAAATCTATTATCGAGAATCTCTCATCACCCTCTATCCTGTGCATCTCCTCCAACACGCCAGCACCGACCACATGGATACCACTGAAAGCATACTCACGATCGAAGCACGACTTTGAATAACATTCCGGTCGGTAGACATCCTTCTCCAAATGATGCCAACCGCGCAACCGCATCGACTCATCAAAAATCAGCTTCCGCGATGAGTCACGCGGACTAACAAGAAGTGTGGAATCGGCACCGCTGTCGATATGACGCTGCATCAGACCCCTCAAATCGGCATCACTCAATATATCGACATTATGCACAAGCACAGGTCCATCAGAAAACCGCAACAATTCCTCCGCTTTCATTATCGCGCCTCCCGTGTCGAGGAGCCTGTCGCTCTCATCGCTGACGGCTATCTTCACCCCAAGATCCCGCTGACGCAGAAAATCCACTATCTGTTCGGGGAAATGATGAACGTTCACAACTATGTAATCAAACCCCTGACTTCTCAACTTATCTATCACCCTCTCAAGCATCGGTACGCCACCTACAGGCACCAATGCCTTAGGATGGCTGAGGGTCCAGGGACGGAGACGCGTCCCAAGTCCAGCACATAATATCATTGCTTTCATTCTCCTTCCTCCTTATCATTATATATTTTCACAATACCCTGCTCCCTATGCACAAGCTCAATACGTGCCGACGGAAAGCGTTCGGCAAGTTGACCGGCAAGGGATTCCGCACAGTACACCGAACGATGTCTGCCACCCGTACACCCGAATCCTATCTGAAGTGAGCTGAATCCGCGTTGAAGATAGCGGCTCACACTCGGAGAGACCATCGAAAGGCTCTTCGAGACAAACTCACCTACCTCTCCCCTATCCTCAAGAAATTCCCTTACCGGCGCGTCAAGTCCGGTCAGAGGCTTGTAGCGATCATAGCGTCCGGGATTGTGCATTCCTCGGCAATCAAACATAAAGCCTCCGCCGTTGCCGCTCAAATCCTCCGGATAGCCTTTCTTATAGGAGAAACTATACACCTTTACGGTAAGTCCCGAACCCTTATCAACCGATCCATACCTGCTTCCGACCGCCTGCACACACACCCGCTTCAATTCAGGATAAGCATCCAGACTTCCGTCGTCAATCAATTCCTTAAGATTGGCGAGTGCCAAGGGTATGCTCTCCATGAAGTGGGCGCGACGTTCCACCAATCCCCGCAATCCGTATGCCCCAAGCACCTGCAACGTGCGGAACAGCGCGAACCGGCTCACCCCTTCCAGAATCTCCTCGCAACCCACTCCCCTAACGGATGACAACCGGGCGGCATACGCGGCAAGTAATTTTTCTCTTTCCTCTGACGTAAACCCGGCTTTCGCCTGCCAGAGAAATGACACCGCATCATATAGCAAGGGTCCTTTCCTGCCGCCCTGGAAATCAATGAATCCCAACCCGGAGGGACCCACCATAATATTGCGGCTCTGGAAATCACGACACATGAAACCTTTCAATTCCTCACGGCATCCCGTAAGCGCGCCACACAATGATTCGAAATCATCCTCAAGAGAATCCTCATCAAACACGAAGCCACACGTCTTCAGGAACTCATATTTAAAATAGTTAAGATCCCACATCACCTGACGCGCCCCGAACTCCGGCACATACACCTCATCTTTCCACTCATCCTCGTCAACAGTCTGAATCCCGACAAGAAGCCGCAGACTCTCTGCCGAAAGCATCATACGGTCAGGACCTCCAAGGCATGACAACAGATTGCAACCTCCGAAATCCTCCTGAAGATATGCACTGCAATCGGAGTTTTCCGCATATATTTCGGGCACCGGGCACCCATTCTTCCGAAACGTCTTCGCCATACTTACGAATGCCATGTTCTCAGCAATATTCTCCCCCCACGTGGCTATCACGGAAGGCTTACCGGAGAAAGTCAACCGGAAATACCGCCTGTCGGAGCCTGCCCCATCCAGCACCTCCACGTGGGGGTCTTCTCCATATTTATTAATATAAAGACTGCGCACCGCCTGCACGGGACTGCCTCCGGCCTGTTGCGTCCGACCTTCGTCAGACTCCAAACTACACTTTTTCATATCCGTATCCTCTATCATATTATTACATTTTATAAGCAAATAATCGGCGAATGTTGACTGCCCGGGTCGCGACAATTCGCGGAAACGACGTCACTGTCGTATTTTTTTGTATCTATTAATGCAAATTATCACTCCAGACCCTCATTTTCGCACCACAAAATTAAGCATTTTTTTATTGATTGACATTATTCTTTGCAATACCGACAAAATTCATTATCTTTGCAACACTTTAATACAAACAACAGACATCTCTCCTTGCAGACTTATTTTGCAAGAATAATTTGATACAACTAAAAGTCAACATTAACAATATATTATTAAATGGCTAAGATTGATAATTACAATTTCGCCGGAAAAAAGGCGATTGTCAGAGTGGACTTCAACGTGCCCCTCGATGAGAATGGGAATGTAACTGACGACACACGTATTCGTGGCGCATTGCCCACCCTCAAGAAAATTCTTGCTGACGGCGGCAGCCTGATTCTCATGTCGCACATGGGCAAACCCAAAGGTAAGGTTAATCCTAAATTCAGCCTCGCACAGATCCGTGAAGACGTGGCTAAGGCTCTCGGCACTGACGTGAAATTCGCACCCGACTGCGCAAACGCTGACGAAGCTGTAGCTGAGCTCAAACCGGGCGAAGTGCTTCTCCTTGAGAATCTCCGCTTCTATCCCGAAGAGGAGGGTAAGCCCGTAGGCATCGACAAAGCAGATCCCGCATACGATGCTGCAAAGAAAGAGATGAAGGAGCGTCAGAAAAAATTCGCTGAGAAATTGGCAAGCTACGCCGACGTATACGTAAATGACGCATTCGGCACCGCTCACCGCAAACACGCCTCCACTGCCGTAATCGCTGACTACTTCCAGCCGGAGAACAAGATGCTCGGCTATCTCATGGAGAAAGAGGTGCAGGCAGTCGACAATATCCTTAAGGATATCAAGCGTCCGTTCACTGCAATCATGGGTGGCTCAAAGGTATCTACAAAGATTGGCATCATCGAGAACCTCATGGACAAAGTTGACAACCTTATCCTCTGCGGCGGTATGACATATACATTCGCAAAGGCTCAGGGTGGCAAAATCGGCATGTCAATCGTAGAGGACGACAAACTTGATCTCGCTCTCGACATCATCAAGAAAGCTAAGGAGAAGGGCGTCAACCTTATCCTCGGCACTGATTGCGTTGCCGGCGATGCCTTCAAGAATGACTGCAACACTATGATCTGCCCCGCAAACGACATACCCGACGGTTGGGAAGGTCTTGATGCCGGTCCGGAGACAAGAGAGGCATTCGCAGAGGCTATCATCCCGTCGAAGACTATCCTCTGGAATGGTCCTGCCGGAGTGTTTGAATTTGACAACTTCACAGCCGGCTCACGCGCTATCGCAGAGGCTATCGTGAAGGCAACTGAGAACGGCGCATTCTCCCTCGTGGGCGGTGGCGACTCTGTAGCCTGTGTCAACAAGTTCGGTCTTGCCGACAGCGTTTCTTACGTATCCACCGGCGGCGGTGCGCTCCTTGAGGCAATTGAAGGCAAAGTACTTCCCGGAGTTGCTGCTGTAAAAGAAGACTGATTGATAAATTCTGACTATTTATAAAAAAGGCAGTCCTTGCGGCTGTTTTGTCGCAAGAACTGCCTTTCTATTTATAAATCAGCAAATTCATTCCAAAAATTCCCTAAATTTTACATTATTTAAAATTTTAGGGTTCTATGAAAACATTTTTTTTAAAAATAAAATATTGTTTTTTTCAAATTTAATTGTAATTTTGCATTGTCATAGGTTCTAAAGGTAGAAAACTCGTCCAAGGCATGAAAAACCCAAATAGCTGACGCGATAGCCACCAGCGTACCAAGACAACACAAATAATTCAAAAAAACACAATATTCACAAACAAAATTCAAACAAATTTAACATTATGGAATCTCAGAATTCTAAGGCTCCTTCTTCAGTGGCAGCCAAAGTGAAAAAGGAAGAGAAAATCAGCAACGTGCGTGGTATCCGCAACGCGTTTTTCGTAATCATTGCATGCGCAGTAGCAGCTGTCTGCATCTTCCTCTTCGGTATGGGCGCACCCGGCAACTTCGAGGGTAACGATCCCGCAGGACATCCTATCAACCTCGCAGGTACTGTCTACAAAGGTGGTTTCATCGTGCCTATCCTTATGACCCTCTTCCTCACCGTAATCGTACTTTCTATTGAACGTTGGATTGCAATCAGCTCTGCTTCCGGCAAAGGCAACACAACTAAGTTCGTTGCAGACATCAAGGCTGACCTTGCCAAGAACAACATTGACGCAGCTATGCAGCGTTGCCGTCAGCAGAAAGGTTCTGTTGCTTCTGTAGTTTACAACACTCTCGTGAAGTACAAAGAGATGGACGCTAACACTGTCCTCAGCAAAGAGCAGAAACTCACTACCCTCCGCAACGAGGTGGAAGAGGCTACAGCTCTTGAGATGCCGGCTCTTTCTCAGAACCTCCCCATCGTGGCTACCCTCACAACTCTCGGTACTCTCGTCGGTCTTCTCGGAACCGTTATGGGTATGATCAAATCATTCCAGGCTCTTGCTTCTTCCGGTTCTCCTGACTCGACTGAGCTCTCTACCGGTATTTCTGAGGCACTTGTGAACACTGCATTCGGTATCGCAACCGGTGCTTTCGCAGTTATCTCTTATAACTTCTACACCAACAAGATCGACAACCTGACCTACGCTATCGACGAAATCGGTTTCTCAATCGTAGCTACTTTCGCAGCAACTCACTAATCAGTGACTGCCCGAAAACGATAATTTCAATTTACCAAACCGAATAAGTTTATAGCTAATATGGGAAGAGTAAAAATAGCAAGAAAGAGCACATTCATCGACATGACCGCGATGAGTGACGTGACGGTGCTGCTCCTTACCTTCTTCATGTTGACTTCGACCTTCCTTCAGAAAGAGCCCGCGACAGTGGTGACTCCACCTTCAGTTTCTACTGAAAAGGTGCAGGAGACCAACTTCGTCCAGGTGCTCGTAAGCCCGGAAGGAAAGGTTTGGCTTACTATGAACAACGACACTTCATCAGCTTGGTCAAACGAAAAGATGAGAATGGCGTTGCTCGACAAGGTGAGCGAAATCTATAACGAATCACATAAGAACAAAATCAGCTTCAATGTTGCACAGAAGCAGGCCTTCAGCAAATTGGGTTCTTTTGGAGTGCCTCTCCAGCAGATGGGTGAGTTCCTGAATCTCGCCGATGAGCAGGAAGGGCAGACCAAGATGGACAAATGGCTCGGAGGTGAGGATGAAAATCCGAACCACGTGACAGGAATCCCCGTATCTTGGAACTCCGATGAGAGCACACCGAATGAATTCCAGATGTGGATGAAAGCACTCCGCCAGACTGAGAACGAAAACCTCGCACAGTCAATCAAAGACGGTACAGGCGTAGCCATCAAGGCGGACCAGAACACTCCGTTCGATATCATCCACATGGTGATGGATAATCTTCAGACTATCCACATGAATAAGTTTACATTTTTGACCGCACTTAAAGCAGGAGAATAAGACCATGGCAGAAGTTCAACAAAATTCGGGCGGCAACGGCAAGAAAGGCGCCCAGAAAAAGATGCAGATCCGCGTGGATTTCACGCCGATGGTCGACATGAACATGTTGCTCATTACGTTCTTCATGCTCTGTACGACAATGATTAAATCGCAGACTCTCACCATCGCTCTCCCTTCTAACGAGAAGGTGGAGAATCAGGAGAACATGTCGCAGGCTTCCGCCGATGATGCTGTGACCATCATCATCGACGCAAAGCGTAAGAAAGGTTCTAATGAAGTTGACTCTGTCAACGGACAGGTGGTGAATGAGGTATACTACTACTTCGGCAAACCCGGTGGCGACGCCGGTATGTTTGGTGCCGGTGGAACTGTACTTTCTGAAAACAACAACATTCAGAAATCTGAGTTCCTCACCGATGAAGTAAATGGTGGAGTCCACACCCCTCGTGGCATTCGCCAGATTATCCAGCAGCGTAACCACGACGTGCTCGTTGAGATCAACAATATTAAGAAGAAGTATGCCGACGGAGGTTTTGGCAGCCTTGAGACTAAGGCTGACCGCGAGAAAGCCCAGGCGGCCTATGATGAGGCTGCTTCTGAAATAAGAAAGAATGAGAATCTCAAAAAGCCCGTGGTAATCATCAAGTCTACCCCCCAGGCTTCCTTCGGTAGTCTTGTGGAGATTCTTGACGAGATGCAGATTAACTCAATCTCAAAATATCAGATTGACAACATGACTCGCGCTGACTCTGTGATGATTCTTGACTTCCAAAGCCGTAATCAACAGTGATATAAGATTTATTAACCCTTAAAGCAGAAAAAGAAATGGCTAAAAGAAATGTAGATCTTACATCAAAAGAATGGCGTGATTTGGTATTTGCCGATAAAAATAAAGAATTTGGCGCATACCAGCTACGTAAGTCAAGCGACAAACGCCACAACCTCGCAGTTGTATACACACTCATCGGTCTTGTTATCGTGTTTATCCTTATCCTCTGTTATTCAAAGTATTCAGACTATAAGGCAGAGCAAGATGCAATAGCACTTCAGGAACAACGTGAGAAAATGGCTGCGGCAGAACTCCTCCAGCAGGAAGAATCTGAACCCGAACCCGAACCCGAACCCGAAGAGGTGAAGTTTGAGCAGCCGGAAATTGAGGTGCCTGATGAGGTACTTGCTACCGTACAGGTGACCCAGATCGCCATCGTTGACGCCGACAAGGTGAAAAACGAGGTGATGGATATGGAAGAACAGAAGGAGGATAACACCGCACGTGGTGTTGTCAACCAAGAAGGTTCTGATGATGCCGATAAATTCAAGGCCGTGCAGGAACAGGTGATTGTAAAAGAACCCGAACCCGAGGCTAAACCCGTAGAGGAGGAGATTTTCGTGGCTGTAGAGCAGCCCGCTGAATTCCCCGGTGGTATGGCAGCCCTGATGAAATGGCTCAGCAACAATATCCGTTATCCTGAGGCAGCTCAGCAGAACGACATCCAGGGCCGCGTGGTCGTGAAGTTCGTCGTTGAGAAAGACGGTTCTATCGGTGCCGCAACTATCGTGAAGGGTGTCGACAAGGATCTTGACCGCGAGGCTCTCCGAGTTGTCAAGAAGATGCCGAAATGGCAGCCCGGTAAGAACAATGGCGTCTCCGTTCGTTCTTACTTCAACCTCCCTGTCACATTCAAACTTCAGAACAACTGATGACCCTATCTTCCGCCCGGCGGAAGTGTCCTGATAAGAAGGAAGAGACCTCAAAAGTCTCTTCCTTTTTTCTTGACAAGACCGGGGACGCTACCGGAAATTATCCCGATGCCGGCATCGGGATTCCGATATTTTTTTATTATTGGCGAACATACTTCAGCCTGAGTTGTTAAAATAATAGAAAAACATATAAAACATCGAGTTATGAGCACTGAAAATAATTTCAACAACATGCCTAAAGGCGGACGCCTTGTATTTGGCATTTTCATGGTGATTGTATACGTTGCAGTCGGTCTGTTATTTATTTTTGACGTATTCAATATTGATAATAACGTCATCAGTTTTATCGTCGGAATTGTCTTATGCGTCTATGGCGTCTGGAGAGGCTACCGGCTCTATAGGGGGATGTGACGCAGCCCTTGCCTCTCATTTGAAGATGGCGCAGGCATACCGACACATATATCCCGACATTAAAACCGAATTATATGAAATTACTCAAATCCACAACATTGTCACTGTCCCTGATGGCTATAGTCATGGGGGCAGTGAGTTGCACTCCTGTGAAAAGGGGTGAATATGCCTCCGGAAGTGCCACGATATTCTGCGACGACGGTTTCAAGAATATTCTTGACGAAGAGATTGAAGTGTTTGAATATTCATATCCCAACGCCTCAATCATACCTTTCTACGTCAGCGAGGGGGAGGCTCTCGACTCCCTGACCGCTGACGCCACGCAGGCAATAATCACATCGAAACAGCTCACCAAGGAGCAGATCGAATATATGAAGGCGAAGCATAAGAGAGTGGTGAGACAGAATTGCATCGCTGTCGATGCCGTTGCCTTGATCACAAATAAGAAGAATCCCGTCTCTGCCCTATCCATGACAGAGATTGCCGACATTTTCAACGGTAAGATCACGAAATGGAGTCAGCTGGCAGGGAACGACACCACAGCCATAAAGATTGTGTTTGACAATGCAGAATCGTCAACCGTGTCATACATCCGTGATAAGTTTCTCGCCGAAGGGGAAAAACTGGCAGAAAAAACCAACTCTTTCGCGCAAAACAACAATGCGCAGGTGTTTGACATCGTAAAGAATGATCCGGATGCTCTCGGTGTCATAAGCGTGAGCTGGCTCGGTGACGACCTTAGCGTAGCGAAGAAAATACCTATGGACCAGAGAATGGAGGATTACAAGAACGAGACAGACACAATAGCCACTACGCTCACCTCGGAAGTGAACATAATGAAGGTGAGCAACCCGACGGAAGCAAACGACTTCAGCCTGGTCGCCTATAAGCCTTACCAGGCATACATATACTCCGGCGAATATCCGCTCGTCAGAAAAATATATATGGTGTCTACGGCAAGCAACTCCACCGTGTTGCATAGTTTCTACGTATTCCTGACCGGATTTGTTGGGCAGAAAATCATCTCCCTGACAGGAATCCTGCCATACCACATGAATCCAAGGGTAGTGGAAGTGATATAGCACACACACCTTATTATAGAGTCCCCTTGCATGAAATGTAGGGGGATTTTTGTAAAAAAAATTAAAATTAATCCTCTTTTATGCAATTATTGGATAGAAATCAGTTATAAAATACATCCGGAATGACATATCATAGATTTTTTTTATTAATTTTGTGAGTCATTTCTATACAATAGCAAACAAATAATTTTATTATCATACAGATGAAATTCAAATTTATTTTCGCGTCCGCTTTGATTGCGGCAGCTGCAATACCCTCTTTCGCTCAGACTCACGTAGAGGGTCAGGAGTATTATAAGGCAGACCAGTTTGCAAACGCAAAAGAACTTCTCCTGAGAAACATGAACAATGCCGGGACCGACAAGTCGATCAGCAACTACTATCTCGGCATGATTGCTCTTGAGGAAGGCAACAAGTCGGAGGCTGCAAAATATTTCGATGCCGGCGTAGCAGCTAATCCCGAATATGCCTACAACTACGTGGGTCTCGGATTCGTCGACCTTCTCAATGGCGATAAAGCTGCTGCCGAGAAACAGTTCAAGATGGCTGAAGGCAAAGAGAAGAAGAGTGCTGCGCTTCACATCGCAATCGCACGCGCATACTATGGAGCAGATCCCGTCGTATATGCAAAAGAGATTGAGAAACGCGTGGAGAAGGCTCGCAAGACCAATATGCAGGAAGCCGACATTTATCTTTTTGAAGGCGACCGCAAGAAAGACAACAAGGATTTCGGTGGTGCAGGAAGCCAGTATGAGATGGCTACAACCTACGATCCCAATGCTTCCGAGGCATACGTGAAATATGCCAACCTATTCACCATGGTGAATCCGGAATATGCTATCGACATGCTCAATAAGCTCCTTTCTGTAAATCCGACTTCAGCCCTTGCGCAGAGAGAGCTTGCCAACGCCTACTACAATGCCCAGAAATTCAAGGAGGCTGCCACAGAGTATGGGAAATACGTGAAGAACCCCAACCACTTCAAGCAGGACGAAGACCGCTATGCATTCCTTCTCTTCTACGGTGGTGACTTCCAGAAAGGTTACGACTATTCCACTGAGCTTCTGAAGGCGAATCCCTCAAACTTCACCGCACAGCGTTACCAGTTTATGAACGCCGCGCAGATAAAGGAGATGGCTCCGCAGATGCTCCCCATGGCTGAGGCACTCGTAGCTGCACACAAGAGCAATCCCGCCAACAAGTTTGCGCCCATCGACTACATACTTATCGCTCAGGAGCTGAACACGGCAAAACGTCCGCAGGAAGCACAGGCTCTCCTTGAGGAGGCTATCAAAGAAATGCCAGAGAACCGTGAGTTCTACAAGCAGCTTGCAATGACCTACGTGGAGGAAAACAATCTCTCCAAGGCTGCTGAGGCTTACGAGGGCTATATCGCAAACTCTGAGAAACCCGGCTACAACGACTTCATCCAGCAGGCCACATTCGCTTTCTATGCCGGCGTTGAGAACAAGGCTAATGATCCTGCCACTGCCGATAAGTATTATGCAATAGCTCAGAGCTATGCTGACAAGGCTGCAGAGATTCTTCCCGACAACTACAAGCCTAAGAAATTCGCCGGCGACATCGCTAAACAGAAAGCAGACGAGGCATCCGTAGCTTCTGCTGCCGTTCCCGCCTATACTGAGGCAATCGCCCTTCTTGAGGCAAGCAAAGATCCATCCCGCTATGCTTCCGATGCCAAGGAGATGTACAACTACATGGGCAACTACTATCTCGATCAGAAAGACGTGGAGAAAGCCAAGGAATACTTCAACAAGTATCTGCAATATGACCCCAACAACGAGCAGTACCGCAAGTTTGTAGAGGGACTTAAATAAGAACAATTCACCGTCTATTAATAAAAAAACTTCCCGCATGGCTCATGCGAGAAGTTTTTTTTGCACAAATTCGCGATTATTAGTAACTTTGCAACATATTTGAATCATCAAAAAACTGTGGCATTCTTCATAAGTATTATGAAGGGTGACATAGGTCACATTTTTATAATTTATATATGGCTGAAATCATACGTATAAAGAAGGGGCTCGACATCCCTTTGTCGGGAAAACCCTCTTCTGAGGTTAAGGCTGACAACAAAACAACTCTTTTTGCCATCTGTCCCGACGATTTTCCGGGACCCGTATGGAAAGCTGTGGTCAAACCGGGCGACTCTGTAGCCGCCGGCGATCCGCTCTTGAAAGACAAGGCTTACGGCAAAATCCTGTTGGTTTCTCCCGTATCGGGCACAGTAACCGAGGTAAAGAGGGGGGAACGTCGCCACATCGACTACATCAGTATCATCAAGCAACAGGACGACAGTAACGCTGAGAACCGACCCAAGGCATCTTCGCCTGAACAGATCAGACAAGCTATGCTTGAGTCAGGTCTTTGGGCTATGATGCGCCAGCGTCCATACGACATAGTTCCTGATCCTGAAGTGGCTCCACGCGACATTTTCGTCACATCTTTCGATTCTGCCCCGCTGGCTCCTGAAATGCTTGACGCGGAAAATACGAAATGGCTCGAGAAAGGCTTACGTGCGCTTGCCAAACTGACTACGGGGAAAGTTTTCCTTGGAGTGAAAGCCGGATCTTCAATCTCTTCTCAGGCTGCAACTGTGTATGAATTTGAAGGCCCGCATCCCGCCGGAAACGTCGGCACTCAGATTGCCGCAATCAAACCGGTAAACAAGGGTGAGACCGTCTGGACCCTGGATGCTGTCACAGCTGCAAAGATCGGCAAACTTTGTGAGGAAGGTAAGCTCGACTTCTCTGTTTCCGTGGCTCTGACCGGTCCATTGGTAAAGAATCCGCATATCGTCTCCACTTTCGCCGGAGCCGCCTTGTCAGGCTTGCTTGATGGTCAGCTCAAGTCGGATTCCGACATACGCATCATTTCAGGCAATGTGCTCACCGGCATAAAGACCTCCAAAGATGGATTCCTGCATTATCCTTATCGCCAGATCACTGTCATCCAAGAGGGTAACCATGCCGATGAATTCATGGGATGGGCATCAGTAAGCCCCATGAAATACAGTGTAAAACGCTCGTTCCCGGCTTTCCTTAGAGGTTTGTCTAAGCCTTTCGACTTTGACGCCCGTATAAAGGGAGGACATCGTGCGATGATTCTCAGTGGAGAATATGACAAGGTGTTCCCGTTTGACATCTATCCGGAATATCTGCTGAAGGCTATCATCGCCGGAGATATCGACAGGATGGAGAAACTCGGCATCTATGAAGTGGCTCCGGAAGACTTCGCTCTCCCAGAATTTGTCGACACATCAAAGATTGAGCTTCAGAAAATAGTGAGAGAGGGACTTGACAATCTGCGCAAGGAACTTTCATGACCGGACTCTACGGTTTGCGTTTCAAAATAATACTCATTACTTCTTAATATCAGATGAAAGGATTAAAGAAAAAAATCGACAGTGTGAAACCACAGTTCGAGAAAGGGGGCAAGTTTGAGAAACTTCACTCCGTGTTCGACGGGTTCTACACATTCCTTTTCACCCCCAACGAGACCTCCGGCTCCGGCGTGCATATCCATGATAGCAACGACTCGAAGCGCACGATGATCATGGTGGTGATAGCCCTTCTCCCCTGCTGCCTTTTCGGCATGTGGAACGTCGGGCTTCAGCATGCGCTTGCCATCGGCGACACCGACCATTCGCTGCTACATCTATTCTTCTACGGATTCTGGGCAGTGCTTCCCCAGATACTGACAGCCTATATCGTGGGTCTCGGCATTGAGTTTGTCGTGGCTCAGATCCGCGGTCACGAGATTCAGGAAGGTTTCCTCGTCTCCGGCATACTCATCCCGATGATATGCCCCGTGGAGACTCCCTGCTGGATGCTTGCAGTGGCTGTGGCGTTTGCCGTGATTTTCGCTAAAGAAGTATTCGGTGGCACCGGCTACAACTTCCTTAACGTCGCGCTCGTCACCCGTGCATTCCTATTCTTCGCATATCCCTCTCAGATGAGTGGTGACCACGTGTTTGTATCGCTTGGCGAGTCAGCTGCCGTAGACGGTTTCTCCGGTGCAACTCCCCTCGGTCAGCTCGCTTCATCTGCCGGTCAGGCGGAAGTGCTCGGTGTGACAGGCTCTCCCCTATCTTTGGCAGATATGTTCCTCGGTCTTTATCCCGGATCATGGGGTGAGACCTCCACTCTCTGCATCCTTATTGGACTCGCCATACTTCTCGCCACAGGTATCGCCTCTTGGAGAATTATCGTGTCAGGCGTGGTGGGTGCGCTCCTGATGTCGGTGCTGGCAAATAATTTCGCCACTCCGCTCTATCCCGTGACCTACCTCTCACCAGTAGAGCAGCTCTGTCTCGGCGGATTCGCATTTGCAATCGTGTTCATGGCTACTGACCCCGTGACCGCCTGCCGCACAAATATCGGCAAGTATATCTACGGCTTCCTCATCGGCGCGATTGCAATAATAATCAGATGCTATAACACCGGCTATCCCGAGGGTGCGATGCTTGCTGTTCTTCTCATGAACTGCTTTGCTCCGCTCATCGACTACTGCGTGGTGAATGCAAATATCAACCGTCGTCTCAAACGTACTATAGTAAAGAATTAAAATGCTCCTGCAACTATGAATCGACAAAGCAACTTATACACCATCATCTACTCCACCGTGCTCGTGATAGTAGTGGGAGTGGTTCTTTCTGTGGTATATCAGGCACTCCGTCCGCAACAGTTGGAGAATATCGCCAACGACACGAAACGCCAGATCCTTGCATCCGCACGAATTGTGCCACAGGACGGGCAGACCATCGCCGACCTTTATTCCGAGCATATCAAGGATTCCTATATCGTGAATGCAGAGGGTCAGAAGGTGGATTCCAAAGTCAATCCGTTTGACGTGAAAGTATCGCTCGAGGTGAAGAAACCGGCTGAAGAGCGTCTTCTCCCAGTGTTTGAATGTAACACTCCCGACGGTATGAAATATATCGTGCCTGTATACGGTGCCGGTCTTTGGGGTCCGATCTGGGGTTATCTCGCATTTGATGCCAACGGCGACACTATCTACGGAGCTTATTTCGCTCATCAGGGTGAGACTCCGGGTCTGGGTGCCGAGATTGAGAAACCCGCTTTCTCCGGACAGTTTGAAGGCAAGAATATCTTTGCACCCGGCGGTGACTTCACTTCTGTGGCAGTCGTGAAGACCGGTAAGGAACCTGCCGACCGCGCATGGGTGCACGCCATAAGCGGCGGCACAATCACGAGCCAGGGAGTCCAGGCGATGCTTCTGAACTCACTTGAGCCTTACGCTGCCTTCTTCCGCGAATTGCTCGCTGCCACTCCCGAGACCAACATGACAGCATCAATACGTGCCGATGAAGGCGAATCAAACGTTGAACAATAAGATTCCCAGATTATGAACGTAAATAAATCTTTACTACCTCTCGTAAATCCTCTTTCGAAAGATAATCCGGTCATTGTCCAGGTGCTGGGAATCTGTTCAGCACTCGCTGTGACCGCAAAGCTGGAGCCTGCTCTCGTCATGACAATATCCGTGACTGCCGTGCTCGCTCTCGCCAACGTGATAATTTCCCTACTCCGCAACACTATCCCGACCTCGATACGAATCATCGTTCAGCTCGTGGTGGTGGCGGCTCTTGTAGTAATCGTCGACCAGGTGCTGAAAGCCTGGAACTATGAGGTGAGCAAGGCTCTCTCCGTGTTCATCGGTCTTATCATCACCAACTGTATCATCATGGGTCGTCTTGAGGCTTTCGCCATGACCAACCGCCCCTGGGCTTCGTTCCTCGACGGCATCGGCAACGGTCTCGGCTATGGCATTATCCTCGTGATCATCGCTTTCTTCCGAGAACTCCTCGGAAGCGGCACTCTCTTCGGTTGCCAGGTGATTCCTCAATGGCTATACGACCATGGCTATCAGAACAACGGCATGATGATTCTCCCGCCGATGGCTCTTATCACTGCGGCTTGTATCATCTGGGTGCATCGCGCACGCAACAAAGATCTTCAGGAATAATTCCTTATCTCTTAAACATCATTATTTGAGTTATCACAAATTGAGTTATGGAAAATTTAAATCTGTTCATTCGGTCGATCTTTGTCGACAATATGATATTTGCCTACTTCCTCGGCATGTGTTCGTTCCTTGCCGTGTCGAAGAACGTCAAGACCGCTTTCGGTCTCGGCGTGGCAGTGAGTTTCGTTCTGATAATCGCACTTCCCGTCACATGGTGTATCAATGAATACATCCTTGTGCCCGGCGCACTCAGCTGGCTCGGTGAGGAATATGCCGACACCGACCTCAGCTTCCTCGGTCTGATAATGTTCATATCCGTGATTGCTGCCCTCGTCCAGATTCTGGAGATGGCTATTGAGAAATATTCTCCCGCACTATATTCATCGCTCGGCATCTTCCTGCCGTTGATTGCAGTGAACTGTGCGATTCTCGGTGCCGTCCTCTTCATGCAGCAGCGTGAATTTACCAACGCATGGACAGCCACTGTCTACGGTGCAGGCTCCGGCATTGGCTGGCTGCTCGCCATCACGTGTCTCGCCGCTATCCGCGAGCGTCTCGCCTACAGCCAGATTCCGGCTCCGCTGCGTGGCATAGGCATCACTTTCATAATCACCGGTCTGATGGGCATCGCTTTCATGAGCTTCCTCGGCATTAAACTCTAACACCGCCTGATTGCTCCGGACGTGTCCGGAACGTTAGGTAACAAACAACTATTTCATTATGTCATTACTTAATATGATCCACTGGAATTCAGTAATCGTGGCGGCGTTGATTTTCTTTGTCATCGTCCTCGTGCTGGTCATGATCCTTCTCACCGCGAAACGCTTTCTCGTGGCGTCGGGCGAAGTGACGATCAATATCAACGACGGCAAAAAGACCGTGAACGCTGCAAGCGGTAAATCCCTACTCGCCACTCTCGCCGACGGAGGTGTGCACCTCTCATCCGCATGTGGTGGTAAAGGTAGCTGCGGACAGTGCAAGGTGCAGGTCACTGAAGGCGGCGGCGACATGCTCCCCACTGAAGCCGTACACTTCACCCGCCGTCAGATCAAAGACCACTGGCGTCTCGGCTGCCAGGTGAAGGTGAAGAACGATATGGATATACATCTTGATGAGGCTGCCCTCGATGTCAAGGAATGGGAATGTGAGGTGATTTCCAACAAGAACGTCGCCACTTTCATCAAGGAGTTTATCGTGCGTCTGCCTGAGGGCGAACACATGAACTTCATCCCGGGTTCTTACGCTCAGATACGAATCCCGAAATATGAGATGACCTACGACGGAGATATCGACAAGAGCCTCATCACCGACGAGTATCTTCCCGCCTGGGAGAAATTCGGGCTCTTCTCGCTCAAGGCGAAGAATACGGAGGAGACCGTTCGTGCCTATTCTATGGCAAACTATCCGGAAGAGGGCGACAGAATCATGCTCACCGTGCGTATCGCCACTCCCCCCTTCAAGCCAAGACCACAGGTCGGCTTCCAGGACGTGCCGTGCGGCATAGCATCATCCTATATCTTCTCTCTGAAACCTGGCGACAAGGTGATGATGAGTGGTCCTTACGGCGACTTCCATCCTATCGTCGACTCCAAGGCTGAGATGATATGGGTAGGTGGTGGTGCCGGTATGGCTCCGCTGCGTGCGCAAATCATGTGGATGACCAAGACCCTTCACACCACCGACCGCAAGATGCACTATTTCTACGGTGCCCGTGCGCTCAACGAGGTGTTCTATCTTGACGACTTCCTACAGCTTGAGAAGGATTTCCCCAACTTCAAGTTCCACCTCGCGCTTGACCGTCCGGACCCAGCAGCTGACGCTGCTGGCGTGAAATATACTGCCGGATTCGTGCATCAGGTGATGTATGAGACCTATCTGAAGGATCATGAGGCTCCCGAGGATATCGAATACTACATGTGCGGTCCCGGTCCGATGAGCAACGCTGTCAACAACATGCTCTACAACCTCGGCGTGGAGCCTGAGTCTATCCATTACGATAACTTCGGAGGCTGACAATCTGACAGTCTGACGATCGCGCTGAAGCAATCAGCTTGCGCAAACGGTCAAATCATACAAACATTACATCTTATGGGTGGAAATCTGCAAATATATTTGGAGATTTCCACCCATATCATTATCTTTGCACGGTCAATTCCGCTAATGCGGCATTGTTTTTACTTTCAATTCACCAACACGTAAACACTCTTACATCATGGAGAGAGACAACGAAATCTTTGACATTATTGACCGTGAACATCTTCGTCAGCGTCGCGGCATCGAGCTTATCGCCAGTGAGAACTTCGTCAGCGACGAGGTGATGCGTGCCATGGGATCATGCCTTACCAACAAATATGCCGAAGGATATCCCGGACATCGTTACTACGGCGGATGTCAGATCGTAGATGAAGCCGAGACCATCGCTATCGAGCGTGCCAAAAAGCTTTTCGGAGCTGAATGGGCAAACGTGCAGCCTCATAGCGGAGCACAGGCAAACATGGCGGTATTCATGGCGTGCCTGCAACCGGGCGACACTTTCATGGGCATGGATCTCAGCCACGGCGGACATCTCAGCCATGGCAGCCCCGTCAATTTTTCCGGTCTGCACTTCAATCCCATCAGCTACACAGTATGCGCCGATACCGGTAGAGTAAACTATGAGGAGATGGAAGAGAAAGCTCGCGCCATGCGTCCGAAGCTGATAATTGCCGGAGGCAGTGCATATAGCCGCGAATGGGACTACGCACGTATCCGCAAGCTCGCCGACGAAATCGGAGCGATCTTCATGGTCGATATGGCACACCCCGCAGGTCTTATCGCCGCAGGTCTGCTTGAGAACCCCGTGAAGCACGCCCATATCGTCACAACCACCACCCACAAGACTCTCCGTGGTCCGCGAGGCGGTCTTATCCTAATGGGTAAGGATTTCGACAATCCCTGGGGTAAGAAGACTCCCAAGGGAGAAATCAAGAAAATGTCCGCTCTTCTCGACTCTGCCGTCTTCCCCGGCGTACAGGGTGGTCCGCTCGAGCACGTGATTGCCGCGAAGGCTGTGGCTTTCGGTGAGGCTCTTCAGCCAAGCTGGAAAGAATATGCCATCCAGATAAGAAAGAATGCCGACGCACTCGCCGACGCGCTCATCAGACGTGGATACAAGATCATTTCTGACGGAACTGACAACCACTGCATGCTCGTAGACCTGCGTCCCAAGTTCCCTGAGATGAGCGGCAAGAAGGCAGAACGCGTGCTCGTGGAGGCCGACATAACCGCCAATAAGAACATGGTGCCTTACGACAGCCGCTCTCCATTCCTCACTTCCGGATTGAGATTCGGAACTGCCGCAATCACCACACGCGGTGCGAAGGAGGATCTTATGGAGACCATCGCCGAGCTTATCGACAAGGTGCTATCCAATGCCGACGATCCGAAAGTGATTGCCGATGTGCGTCGTGAGGTAAACGAGATGATGAACGACTATCCGATGTTTGCTTGGTAAAATCCGACGTCATACGCAATATGTATAATAAAGAGGGACGCCAGACGCGTTCCTCTTTTTTTACTTTTTATTTTGCATTTATCATACTTCGGCATTATCTTTGCATTGAAGTTTAGACAACTTCATATCGTAAAGGTTTTATAAGAAAATGAACTTCTCTGAAATCAAATTCCCTCCCGCTCTCTTCATTACCGGCATCGGCACGGATGTCGGCAAAAGTTTCGTGACAGGATGGCTGGCGCGTGAAATGAACTCTGTCGGAATTTCCTGCATAACTCAGAAAATGATACAGACCGGCAACATCGGGAAAAGTGAGGATATCGACCGGCACCGATCCATAATGCGGAGCGGATATCTCCCGGAGGATCTTTCCGGAATCACCGCCCCTCAGATATTCTCTTATCCGGCATCTCCTCATCTTGCCGCAGAGATCGACCATCGGCAGATCGACCTTGACGCCATATCAAATGCCACCGACACACTGCGGCAACGCTACAGCCATGTTCTCGTGGAAGGCGCTGGCGGACTGATGGTGCCTCTTATCGGGAATTACCTCACAGCCGACTATATCGCTGACCATAGGCTGCCTGTAGTCGTGGCTGTCACCGGGCAACTCGGCTCAATCAACCATGCCCTGCTGACGTTTAAGACCCTCCCGTCTTATGGCATCGAAATTTTTGCCGTGGTATATAATCCTTTCTTCGACAAGGATCAGACTATTTGTGCCGACACCAGGAAATATCTGCGCAATTGGCTCGCTTCATTCAGTCCGGAGACAATCTGGATGGAGATGCCTGTCATAACAGATGAATGATGCATTTTTTCAACACTATTACCAATATGATGTGAAAACCATAACCAAAGAAATGAATCTATCTAACCAACAAAATAAAATAATATCTATATCAAAACGACAGCTTTCTGATATGCCGGCAATGCAATTCCCGGGTACGACTCACGTGATTGATTCTTCTGAGGATATTACGGGAGCAATTGAGATCTTGAGGAAATCTGACGTGATTGGATTTGATACCGAGACCAGACCAAGCTTCAGGAAAGGACAGGTCAATACCGTGTCGCTCCTGCAGCTGTCCACCCGCGATGATGCATTCCTTTTCCGGATTAACCACACCGGAATCTCACCCATCATTACAGATCTGCTTGAGGATCCGTCAATTCTTAAAATCGGGGTGTCTATTCATGATGATTTCCACAATCTGAATAAACTTACCCATATATCTCCACAAGGCTTTATCGATCTACAGAACTACGTGAAGCAATTCCGTATTGCCGATAATAGCCTGTCAAGGATATATGCCATCCTTTTCGGCAAACGCATCTCAAAAGGTCAACGGCTCACCAATTGGGAAGCGGAGCAGCTCTCGTCAGCCCAGCAATCGTATGCGGCCCTCGATGCAATGGCTTGCGTGCACATCTACGACTATCTCTCTGCCGGAAACTTCAATCCCGATGAATCGCCATATCTCATGGAGATTTCCGATGATAACGTACTGGCTGAGAAAACATCCGATAATCCCGCATAGAAATGAAACTCAAAAGATACCAGATAGTACCTCTTCTTCTTGCAGCCTACGCGATATTCATGACCATATATTTCGGTCTTGACCTGTTGCGTTCAGGACAGTCTCTCCGTTTCTATTCCACACTCTCAGCTGAGACAATCGTAATTATCCTCGCCTACTTCTTCCTGCGGAAAAAGGATAGGAACCGACGGAAATAAGCCTCCGTTTCATAGAAAAGAAAGTTAACAACAGATAAGCGCACGAACATAAATGCGATCGCATTTATGTTCGTGCGCTTATCTGTTGCCTACGTACTGATGAAAAAACGAGTCTTGACGAAGACAAAAAAATAAAGGGTGATAACCTCCACGGTCGCACCCTTTGATAAGTTTCTACAGGTAAAAAATCTTAAGGTAAAAAAGATTGTTTTTAGGTTCGGTGCAAAGTTATCACTTTATTATGGACTGACCAAATCTTTTCTACCAAAATGTTAGAAACATGTTGTAAAACATATAAATTTTACCCCCATTTGAGTAATTCCACCCCTTTTTCATCCAAAACGGCGTAACTAAATGTTCGAATCCACTCTCCAAGCACGATCATCTCGCATCCTTTGGCAATCTCTTCCCTGCTTAGAATATGCACGTGTCCGAACATAAAATAATCCACCTCCGGATGCCCGGCATGATATTCCACTACAAACTTACGCAGTCCTTCAAGCAATTTGTTGTCGGGTATGCCACGCTCCTCACCGCTCTTACGGCTATGGCGGCTCCATTTATATGCAAACGGCACCGTCCAACGAGGATGGATCGCACTGAATGCCCATTGACAAACCTTGTTGCGGAACAAACCGCGTATCAACCGGAATGCCGGCGGCAATTTGCCTACCCCGTCTCCGTGGGTCATGAACACGGTCTTTCCGTGGATTTTCTCTACAAGCACACCATCTACCACCCGTATGCCAAGCTCATTCGGCAGATAGTCGAAAATCCAGATATCATGATTGCCGATCATCCACACTATCTTGACCCCCGAATCTGAAAGCTCCGCAAGTTTCCCGAAGAACCTCACAAATCCACGCGGCACCACGTAACGGTATTCATACCAATAGTCGAGCACGTCGCCGAGAAGATAGATGGCATCCGCCTTATCCTTTATCGAATCAAGAAACGCCACTACCCTGCGCTCTGCATCATGTGAATCGGGGAAATATGGTGCCCCAAGATGCAGGTCGCTCAAAAAATAAGTTTTCTTCACCGGTATTCCTTTATTTGTCATCGGAGGGGTATCACATGAAACCAAGCTCCAGTTTCGCCTCCTCACTCATCATATCCTGCGTCCACACAGGTTCAAACACCAGACGGAGATCCACTTTCTCCGGACCCTCCACGCTCATCAACTTCTGACGCACATCCTCCATGATGAAATCTGCCGCCGGACATCCCGGTGCGGTAAGCGTCATGTCTACCTGAAGCGTCTTGGTCGACGGATCATAGTCTATCTTATAGATGAGTCCGAGATCATAGACGTTGACCGGTATCTCCGGGTCATACACTGTACGGAGAAGCTCGATGGCGCGATCCGTCACACGCATCACCTCATCGGCTTCCGTCTCTACCTTTCTCACCTCCTCTTGGTTTATCCCCTCTCGGTTATTCTCTTCCAGGTTTATCTCTTTATTTTCCATATCTATTTATCTCTAAATTTTTAGCACGACACTCTAAAAAATGCCGCCATTATTAATTCAATATGCAAAGTTAAACAAAAAACACCGCTTCAAATTCCAATAATACCAACATTTTTCATCCTTTTAAAAGTTTTTATTAACTTTGCACGTGATATGTACGCCTTTTTTCATGCCACGTGGATATGAAATTTCCAATTGCGTCACTTCAACAATATTTTTTTAACAAAACAATAACCAAGTATGAAATCTTACAAAAAAATTATCATCGTGCTCCTTGCCGCAATTTTCGGCATGGGTGCTGCGCAGGCACAGTTCCGTTTCGGTGTGAAGGCAGGTCTTAACCTCAACAGCCTTCATCTCTCCAATCTTGGTGACAATTTCACCGACGACAATAGTTGCGGCTACACTCTCGGCGTCATGACAGAGTTCCAGGTGCCCATCATCGGCATCGGCTTCGACCTCTCCGCAATGTACACCCGCATGAACTCCGACATCAACGTGGCTCCTGCTGAGGGTGAACACGTGGCATACAACAAGAACTTCCTCGAAATTCCACTTAACCTCAAATATAAGATCGGCCTCCCCCTCATCAGCAAGATCATCACTCCCTACGTGCTGACCGGTCCGGCATTCGCTTTCAAGCTCGACAAGAACTCTGTCGATGCGTTGAAGACAAAGACCTGCCAGGTGGCTTGGAACGTAGGCGTAGGCGTTGAGCTTATCCAGCATCTTCAGATCACCGGCTCCTACGGTTTCGGTATCAACAACATCGCCGACCATTGGGTGAATACCGAGTCTGCCAAGGTTAAGAACAACTACTGGACCGTAACAGCCGCTTGGCTATTCTGATATTGATGCGGTATAAACTTCAGTAGCAATCTCTAACGGTAACAATAACTATTAGATAATGATAAGGAAATTTCTTATCCTGACGACGATACTCGTTTCTGCCCTGACTGCATCCGCAGAGTTCAGATGGGGTCCGACTGCCGGCGTCAACTTCTCTACTTTCCATTGGAAACAAGACCTCGCCAAAACCTCCATGCTATGCGGTGGGCAGGCGGGTGTCATGGGCGAGATAATGATCCCGGGCATCGGATTCGGCATCAATCTCGGTCTTAACTACAACCTCCATGGTGCACACGTCGACTTCGGAGAGCATGAGGTATGGGCATCCGACGGTATAAAGAACCAGGACGTATGGCTCCACACAATCGAGATCCCCGTAAATCTGAGGTTCAAATGGACTCGCATGAACGGTTTTGAGCGCACGCTCGCCCCGTTCGTGTTCGGCGGACCGGTATTCACATTCACGGCTGCCACCAACGATGCTCCGGCTGTGGAGCATCCCGCTGGCTACGTGGCTATGCAGTGTGGTGCCGGAATCGAGCTGTTTGAGCATTGGCAGATCTCCGGTGGCTATTCCTGGGGCATATCCTATCAGGTGCGCACCTATAAACTCGACAACTATTCCGCACAGTATCGCGGCGGATTCATCAACGTGGCTTATCTTTTCTGAATCTTGTTTGCTGAAGTTATACTACCGCTCCCACTCTATTCCACCTTCACTTATTCCGTCCCGGAAGATATGGCAGACGGGGTGCAGGTCGGGTCAAGAGTGCTTGTGCAGTTCGGCAAAAAGAAATTCTATACCGCAATCGTGGAATGTCTTCACTCGCAGAAGCCGGAAGGCTACGACGTGAAGCCTCTGATGGCGGTGTTGGACTCATCCCCCGTAGTCCGCTATCCCCAGCTTAAACTCTGGCATTGGATAGCGGACTACTATCTTTGTGCCCCCGGTGAAGTCTACAAGGCTGCCGTGCCCACCGGGCTGAAGCCGGAAAGCGAGACTTATCTCTCGCTGAATCCCGACTACGAACCCGATGAGAGGAACCCTTTCAAGATCACCGAGCGCCAGGCTATCGTAATCCAGTTTCTTCAGGAGAAGAAGAGGATGCGCCTTTCCGAGCTGGAGACTGAGACCAAATTCCGCAACGTGGCAGCAATCGTCAATACCCTCATGGATGCCGGTATTGTTGAGATCGACGAGAAGGTGGTGGAGCGTTACCGCCCTAAGAAGACCACTTACATGCGTCTGACTTTCCCACGCGGTGACAGCGACAGGCTGCATGAGGCGTTTGAACAGGTGAAGCGTTCGCGCATGCAGGAGACCACGCTGATAGCCTATCTCGACATGTCGGGATGGATGTCGCCCAACGGGGAGTTGCGCGACGTGGAGCGGGATAAACTCCTTGCCCTCTCCGGTACATCACCTGCCGTGCTGCGTGCCCTCGTTGAGAAAGGGATAATGGAGACAGTAAAGAAAAGCATCAACAGGTTTACAGCAGCCGACGATACTGAAGAAAAAATCAACCTCTCCCCTCTCTCTGCCGCCCAATCTGCGGCTCTGAATCAGATTACAGATGGTTTCCGTCAGCAACCCGTGCAGCTTCTCCATGGCGTCACCGGTAGCGGCAAGACGGAAGTATACACTCATCTCATAGCCCGTGCCCTCGCGCAAGGCGACCAGGTGCTCTTCCTCGTACCGGAAATATCACTTACCACCCAACTCTCCGACCGACTCAGGAAGGTGTTTGGACGACGCCTTCTCGTATATCATTCAAAATTCTCCGACTCCGAGCGTGTTGACATCTGGCGCAGACTCCTTTCAGGCAATGAGCCCCTTGTGGTGCTCGGTGTCCGCTCCTCTGTATTCCTCCCGTTTGCCCGTCTCGGACTCGTAATCGTGGATGAGGAGCATGAATCCTCATTCAAGCAGTATGACCCGGCTCCGCGCTACAACGCACGCGATGCTGCCCTCGTGCTCGCATCAATGCATGGTGCGAAATCCCTCCTCGGATCCGCAACCCCATCCATCGAGACTTATTATAAGGCTACGTCCGGCAAATACGGACTCGTGACGCTCTCCGAACGCTTCGACGGTGCCACACTACCCGACGTCGAGATCATCGATATGAAGGAGATGCGCAAGAAGAAGGAGGTGAAAGGGATAATATCATCCCCACTCCGCCGACGCATTCTTGACACCCTGACCGATAAGAAACAGGCAATCATGTTTCAGAATCGGCGCGGGTTCGCTCCGGTCGTTGTGTGCGAGCAATGCGGATGGTCGCCGAAATGCCACAACTGCGACGTCTCTCTCGTATATCATAAGAATCAAGGACTTCTCCGTTGCCATTACTGCGGATTCACGCAGATGCTTCCCAAGCTATGCCCCGCCTGCGGACTCAACGGGGTGCGCACGTTCGGCTACGGCACCGAACGTATCGCCGAGGAGATTCAGGCGGCATTCCCCGACAGCCGCGTGACGCGCATGGATCTTGACACCACCCGCAATAAAGAGGCTTATCAGGAGATAATCGAGGAATTTTCACGCCACGACAGCGACATACTCGTTGGGACGCAGATGGTGACAAAAGGGCTTGATTTCGGCGATGTCACCACCGTAGGTGTGCTGAATGCCGACACCCTGCTTAATTTCCCCGACTTCCGGAGCAACGAACGTGCCTACAATATGCTCGAACAGGTGGCGGGACGCGCCGGCAGACGTAAGCAACGCGGTTCGGTAGTGATACAGACCGTAAATCCCGACCATGAGGTGCTCCAATATGTCAAGTCGCACGACTACGCCACCTACTACCATCGCGAACTTGAAGACCGTCGCAAATACCTATATCCCCCTTTCACGAAAGTGATCAACATATATATAAAAAACAAAGACGCCGCCGGATGTGATCGGGCGGCGATAAAGCTTGCAAAATCAATGATAGGGGTATTTGGCAGTCGTGTCCTTGGACCAGAGAAACCCTTCGTGTCGCGTGTCGCCACCTACTACGTCCAATCCATCATGCTGAAAATCGAAGCCGGAGCCTCAATGAAAAAAGTAAAAGACCTCCTGCGGCAGATCACCGCCGTCCTCTCATCCGACCCCGACATCCGCACCTCCCAACTCCACTACGACGTCGACCCGGTATAACACTCCGCAACCGGTCACATGACATCTTAAACCAATTCTCTGATTCTTGCAATTAATGAATCTGCCTTCGGTCTAAAATTCTTATAAGTATCTTCATCACAAAATATGAAATCATCATAGTCATTTGAATGACGAATTTCAAAAATCTCATTAAAGAACTTACCATGATCTAATTCCAGAATACCGGTTTTTATAAATTTCAATCCTAACATTGTCCTAACTCCGGCATGTGTAGTAGCGTTTAATCCGTTTGATATCAACAATGCAGTTACAGCATAATAACATGCATAGTACAATCGATTCATTGCTCCACTATACATACAATTCTTCGCAAGACAATCAGCCTCACACAATGTTTCTTTAGAACGTTCCAACCGATACTCTGTCAATCCTATACGAATATCATCGTTTAATTTATCAGTCATAATTGAATACCATCTTTACGGACATTTACTGTGAAAGGAGTCATCCGAGATTCCCATACACTCTTAGGAAGTATTAATGGAGAGATATCCACACCCAAATCCAAAGAAAGATCATAAAGCCTTCCAGAAATTGCACTACGACGCCTCACATAATGAAGCCCAGCAAAAGTATCCGGCAACAATATCAACAAATCAATATCCGAATCAGGACGAGCCTCTCCACGTGCCTCCGAGCCATAGAGGATAGTATCCGCCTCTGGCGCAAATCGTCTTAACTCCGATGCTATTCTATTAACCATATTCTCCCTTCTCATATTCCAATGATTCCTTTATTGTTATAACAAACCTACATCCAAATTATTGCATCTTCTCACACAAAAAACAGCCCCCTAAAGAGGGAGCTAAAGTGACCATCATCTCTTCAACTCCCCCTTTAGGGGGCTGTAGGGCCATGCCTCTGTAGGGTCATGCTATTGGGAACTTACCCTTTCCCTTTACCGTTCCGCTCTCATCGGATTATTCAGGAAATCATCGTATGCCAAACGGATACCATCCTCAAGCTCCGTGCGATAAGTCCAGCCGAGACCAGCAGCCTTGCTCACGTCAAGAAGTTTACGCGGTGTGCCGTTCGGACGGCTCGTATCCCACTTTATCTTACCCTCATAACCGATCACCTTCGCCACAAGCTCCGTCAACGCCTTTATCGTCAACTCCTTGCCAGTGCCGGCATTGACAGTCTCATTACCACTATAGTTATTCATGAGGAAGACGCAGAGATTCGCAAGGTCGTCCACATAAAGGAACTCACGGAGCGGCGAACCGTCGCCCCAGCAAACAACCTCCTCAAGACCCTGCTCCTTCGCCTCATGGAATCGGCGGATAAGTGCCGGAAGCACATGGCTATGCTCCGGATGATAATTGTCGTTCGGACCATAGAGATTCGTCGGCATCACGGAGATGTAATCCGTGCCATACTGACGGTTGAGATATTCACAATACTTCAAGCCGGAGATCTTCGCAAGCGCATACGCCTCATTGGTCTGTTCCAGCGACGACGTGAGCAGACACGACTCCGACATAGGCTGCGGAGCCAAACGCGGATAGATGCACGACGATCCAAGGAACTCCAGTTTCTTGCAACCGTTCCTCCAAGCCGAATGAATCACATTCATCTCCAGGATCATGTTCTCATACATGAAATCCGCCAGTGCCGACTGGTTGGCGATGATACCGCCAACCTTAGCCGCAGCCAGAAACACATACTCCGGTTTCTCCTCAGCGAAAAACCGCTCCACCTCATCCTGACGCGTCAGGTCAAGTTCCTTATGAGTACGCGTGATGATATTCGTATAACCCTGGCGTTCCAGTTCACGAACAATAGCGGAGCCCACCATACCCCGGTGCCCCGCAACATATATCTTAGAATTTTTTTCCATTCTGTCAAAAAATTAAAAAATAAGTGATAAGTCGCTGCCAAGGCAGCGAGGATAAGCGGCTTCGCCGGGATAAGTCGCTGACGCGAGAATAAGTCGGCTGCGCCGAGGATAAGTCGCTGGCGCGAGAATAAGTCGGCTGCGCCGAAGATAAATCGGCTTATCTTCCGCATAGCGGACTTATATTATTATACGCGCCTACGGCGCCTTATTCTCCGCACAGCGGACTTATACATGCCGAAGGCATCTTATTCTCCGCGCAGCGGACTTATACATGCCGAAGGCATCTTATTCTCCGCGTAGCGGACTTATCTTCGAGAAAGGGATCGTGAAATAAAGCCTCCAGCTTTATTTCACGATCCCTTTCTCGAGGTACTCCGCCAGGTTCAGCTTCACCTGTTCGCCGGCACGCTCCACAGCCACCTTAGCCATATCCGCGTCAACCATCAGATTCACAAGCTCCTCAAACGAAGTCTTCTTTGTCGGATCCCAGCCGAGCTTCTCCTTAGCCTTCGTCGGATCACCCCACAGGTTGACCACATCCGTCGGACGATAGAAGTCAGGAGACACCTCAATCAGCACCTTACCCGTCTTCACATCAATACCCTTCTCATTCTCACCCTCACCCTCGAAGCGCAACTCGATGCCAGCACGCTTGAACGCATGATAGCAGAACTCGCGCACACTATGCTGCTCGCCCGTGGCGATCACATAATCCTCAGGCTCCGGCTGCTGAAGGATAAGCCACATGCACTCCACATAATCCTTCGCATAACCCCAGTCACGGAGCGACGACAGATTACCTAAGTACAGTTTCTCCTGCTTACCCTGCGCGATACGTGCAGCCGCAAGAGTGATCTTGCGCGTCACAAAAGTCTCGCCGCGACGCTCTGACTCATGGTTGAACAGGATACCCGAGCAGCAATACATATTGTACGCCTCACGATACTCCTTCACGATCCAGAAACCATACAATTTAGCCACAGCATACGGGCTATAGGGATGGAATGGGGTCTTCTCATTCTGCGGAACCTCCTCCACCTTACCGTAAAGCTCCGAAGTGGAGGCCTGATAGATACGACACGTGTCGGTCAGACCGCTCAGACGCACAGCCTCCAGTATGCGGAGCACTCCCGTGGCATCCACATCAGCCGTAAACTCCGGAGAATCAAACGACACCTGCACATGGCTCTGTGCAGCAAGATTATAGATCTCATCCGGGCGCACCTTCTGCACCACCTGAAGAATCGACATCGAGTCACCCAGATCCGCATAATGCAGATGAAAATTCGGATGACCCTCCAGATGCGCGATACGTTCACGGAAATCCACCGACGAGCGACGGATCGTGCCATGCACGTCATAACCCTTCTCCAACAACAGTTCAGCAAGATACGAACCATCCTGCCCCGTAATACCGGTAATAAGTGCTTTCTTCATTATATCAAGTAATTATATATTATTATCATTCGCATATACACACGAATCAGGGGGAGACGCTCCGTGAGCGCCTCCTTCCAAATCGTTAATACATTTCAATCAGAAATCAATACAGCCAATCGAATTTTATTTTCGAACCATCTACAAGCGAAAATGACCGAAAAGAATTCGGAGAATCATTGGCAACAAAATCTATAGGGTTAAAATTCGGTTTTGACATAGGGAAAGCCCCATGAAATAAAACGTAGTGAAATGACCGTTTCCCAAAGAAAATATTCTTGGAGAGTAAATTTTCAAAAATTGAGTCAAAATAACCTACCAAGCAATTATCTGAAATGAATTTTTTCCTCACCTCCTCCTTTACATTCATCAACTTTGGATTCGACTTCATTTCAATGAAGATACATTTGTCTGCCGTAATAAAAACATAGTCGCTATGCTGATTATACCCCCACTTTTTCGGGATAGATTTATCTCTTACTATTCCCTCAAAACCTATATGCTCCAGTTTCAGCACCAAAGTGTCTTCAGGCATATTGACTACAGTGACTTTCTTAAGTACCGCATTTTTGTCCGATTCTACACAATCAAACGAAGAAATGCCGGGATTACATCTCTCAGCATTCGCAAGACCTACCGATAAAAAATCATCAGTTTTCATAGTCAGCAAGCAGTATATCTTGTTGCATAAGATTCACCATCTTCAAAGTATCGTCTAAAAGAAGGCCTTCAAATCCAAAATCAGGATTAAACGTAGATTCCACCAAAGTATCCACTCTCTGCCGACGGTTAAATCCGGGTATTTTTATAAGATCTCTCTTTGCAGAATAAACCGATACCGATTCATGTGAAATCAAAGACCCCTTATTAATCCCATACTTATCAAGAATTTCATCCACTGCCTTACTTCCATTATGATTTCCAAGCAAAAGAAGATTATTCACTTCCCTGACGATATAATCGCTATGAGTGGTAATCATGACCCTCAGCCCAAACTTTACAAGCATAGTCAGCAATCTCGCCATCATGATCTGTCGCGAAGGATGAAGATTCAATTCAGGCTCATCAATGATGATCAACTGTCCGGGAGCAGCCACATGTTTCAGATAGAAAAACAGATCCATCAGGGCTCTCACTGAGCTGGCACTCTGCGCCATCTGATATTTTCTTTTGCTTCCAGTCGGTTCAAAAAGCACGTTGCCTGTTGTAGAATCCTTCGCATACCGTCCTCCTGCAATCTTGACAAACTCCTCCAATATATCGTGGTGAAGTTCACATAAATTTCCAGATAATCTTGAAATGAAATCAAAATTTCTTATGAAATCCACGTTATCCTTTATTGGAAGCGGGTATCTTGAATTTATAGCTGAATCTTTGTCATTAGGTATGGAAACCGTTACTATATCATTACTGAAGATTGCAGCCCCTGTACGCTCTGCGCTTGTCACAAATACCGAAGGGAGGATTTTTCCAAAAATAACCTCCTTAATGACATCGGAAAACACCAATGCCAACATTGATTTAAACGAATTGCTTATAAGGTTGCTCCCCTCCGCACTGATCCAAGAGAAATGCAATTTATCGCCGGCTCCTTTCTTTAAGACCTGTACCATCTCAGTACTATTGTTCTTAAAATTCTTACTATACGAATCAAGAATCCTCACATCCTCCTTTTCAAGGACAATTTTGAACGTAGAGTCCTTAAACATAGTCTCTGGAGCGGCAAAAGTGACGTAAATCCTACGGGAATACTGCTCACAGGCATCAGCAACAATCAGATTCAATTCATCCAACGACTTATCCACATCATAGACAGCACTACCCGAATTAATGAAATCCCCTATAAAATCATCAGGCAATTTTAATCGATAGATAGTATTAAAAAAATACAGAAAGCCATAAAAAGCATACGAGGCATACGATTTTCCGGAATTATTATCGCCACAAATAATCGTAAATGGAGAAAGCCCAAACTCTGCCCATCTTATCACTCCGATATTTCCCAACACTATCTTCATTTGTCTAATAAAGCATATAATTTAGAATTATCCACAAAATTAGTCAAATTAATCAATAATACAAATCATACCACTGACAATTCGCATCCTTCCATAATAAAATAAATACGCCTCACATCATTCTTCCTCAGCGATCTCCGAGAACTCCGTGGTTGTTTCACTTTAGATCCGTCTCAATCCCACTATCGCATCAGCTATATATGAGCTGTTTTTTGGAATCCACTTCCTGCCGGAAGTATGAATTTTTTATAGCATCCTCACACACGAGATCCACTTTCCTATTAAACAAAGACTCAAGAGCCGTCTGAAAATCAAAGAAATTATCAGCATATTCAAGCAAAGGTATCTCCTCTTTCCGAAATCTCACAAGAAGATCCACATCGCTATTGCGATTAAAACGAGATGTCAGTATCGACCCAAACACATACAAAGTCTTGACTTTGTAGCGTCTACAAAGTTCAAGAATCTTGGATATGTTACGGTCTATTAAATACATCTATTAAAATTCCATCTATTAGGATAACGCCAATTATACGCATTTGTTGCTTATGCTAAAAACTTCCCTGATTGGCTCTCTCATATATCAGAAATTTATCATGGTTGACAGATTCCACTGCAAACTCCTTAAGTCTGCCATTCTCAACAAGATCAACCTTTATCCCAAGAATATTTTCCAAATCTATCATCATGCCACATATCTTAAGCAATGACAAACGATTCGACTTATCATAATCCACAAGGATATCAATATCACTTGTCTCAGATTCCTCCCCTCTTGCATACGAGCCAAACACCCAAGCCCTTACAACCGGTTGGGTAACAAAATAAGCAGCTATCTTAGGTAATAATTTTTTGACTCTATCTGTAATCATATCAATATACGCCAATACAATGTGAATACAACACAAAATTAAACAATATATTGAAATCCACAAAATATCATCGCAAATTAAATTTCAGGCTGCGCCCCAACCGTACTCAGCCGTGTCGGTTAGAGTTCCGTGCCCTCGCCCACGGGCGAGGGGTCCCGACCAAGTTCCCGTAATACTCCAAAAATACTAATGAAGGCGATACCTGACAACCCCCATCACAGTCTCTTGCGAGTGAGGGCGACTGGAAAACCTCTCGTCTCCATTATCGTCATAATAATAAGTATTAAGCATGCCATCCGGAAGTATATTCTTCAATCTTCTGATTTTATACTTGCCGCTATCCGCCAGATGAATCAGAAGCACATCCCCGGTTTTCACTTTCCCGCGAACCTCATCAGCCTTCATCTTCTCTGCAAGCCATTCCTCATCACTATGAATATTCACAGGCGACATACAGTTACCGGAAATCTTTATCCTATGAAAAGAAGCAGTGTTCCGATAAGAACCATCCGGTAGCTTTATGACCTTAGACTCCTCAGTGTAAAGTCGGCATTGACAGCATCCTCCATGCGGCTCATCAGAGCTACCTGCGAAGGTAGTGTACACAGTATCCTTCTTATTCCTGACAAGCCAGAGATACAGCCCACACAATACTAAAAACAATACAAATATAATTACATTAGCAGTCATATCTCTATCATCCTTTACCTTCGGTCACTTCAGTAACTTCAGTCACCTCCGAAAATTCAACAAACGTTTTCAATACGAAAACAATACCTAAGAATACAACAAACAAAAGAATTGAAAAAGCATCCCAACATAATGGAAAGACATATCCTGAATGCTCATTATTCTCAACCACGTTACAATGCAGAAACATAGCCAGAGCAAGGAATAGTGCAAACATGCTCATCCACACATAATTCCGATTCAATTGTTGCACCTTGGAAGAATAATCAAAAAGCAACATCACCACAAAACCGAAATTAACAAGCAACGACACCATGCGTATATGCATCCCTTGGAATGCAGGCTTAAAAGTATCACCAGCAGAACACAAAGCCACCACCAGATCCGTATATGTAAAAAAGATCATAAACAGAATCCAGCCCAAAGCCACTTTTCCACTTCGAGGATCAGCCTTAACCCGAGATATATAGTTCCCTATACACATGGAATACAAATAATTCACAAATTTACATATTCCTCTCCACACTTGCAATACTTTTCCCCGAATCCAATCCATTTTATCAACTCCTCACCTACAAAAGGGATTCACTACCATCTCTCGTACCTTCTGCGCACGCTGCTCCGAAGCCTGAACCAGTTCCCTCTAATCTTCAAGCATCTGCTACAAGACTATGATAAGCTTTGATTTCTCGTCTGAACTCATATTAAGCCCCCCTACCTTTAAAGGGGAATTAAAGTTCATAGTATTGAAGCAGGTTGTATGGCACGTTGTTCTTTTTACAGTATGCCTGTATCAAGGCTCCCCGACGCATTGCTTCGACCATATAGCCGACATAGAATCTTTCAAAATCCGAGTCACTGTACATATTTTTCGATTTAAAAATTTGTCAGTGCAAAGATAGGACTTATTCCTTAGCTATGCCATACATCAAAATTGGACACTTACGTGCAAGACCCTTTTAGCCTACTTCAAATATTTAAAGAAACCTTTAAATAGAAAAATCAACATGAAATAAGAAGCAACAATCGGTTTAACACCTTGAATATTTCGCAAGACAAACCATTGTTGCGAAATCATCTTAAACTTATTAGATGACCGACTCTGTTGCTGCTCTCTATATAAAGCATGTATTTTCCCTGTATTATGAGCAATTACATCCTTCTTTAGAATATCCAACCAAAAAGCATAATCTTCTTTAGGGATAGATTTAAAACGCGTTTCATTTATAATATTCATTTTTAACAGAACTGTTAGACATGGTATTGAGCAACTTTCCAGAATATCCCAAAACGAAGAGGATTGAGCCATCCTTATCTTACGATTATTTCTGACCCCATCATAATTTATCTTTTCATAATCTGAGTAAACAAATTTATACCCATTATTTTCCAAGAATTTAACTTGCTCTGACAATTTATCCGGTAGCCATAGATCATCAGCATCAAGAAAAGCGATATATTCCCCTTTTGCATTTTCAATACCTATGTTACGTGGAAGAGAAGGAGAACCAGACGGTTTTTCTGTACTAAACAATTTAATTCTCGGCTCTTTCGCAGCCAAAGATTTTACAATCTCAACAGAATTATCCGTTGAACAATCATCCACAATCAACATCTCCCAATCCTGATACGTCTGAGAAATGACAGACTGGATTGTATCCTGGATACAGCGAGCCGCATTATAACATGGGGTTATAATGGAAACCATTTTTTTACAAGAAGTCATGATGGTATTATACTTTAATCCAACTTTGTGGAATTATGTCAAGTTCCCTATCAACATTCATCCACTTCCTTGGAGCTATTACTATTTTATCTTCATGTCGGTTAAGCCATGCACCCCACCATGAAAATGAAGAATTAGCAACAACATTATGATTACATAAAGACATCAATTGCATATCCCGGAAACTATCCTTACCCTTATTCCAATCCACAAAGATTATCTTTTTCCCGTTTAATAAATTTGTAATATTTTCTTTACACCAGACAATATCATTAGAAAAAATAAGATATGTTTCAGTCTTAGTATTTGAATCAAGATACTCTATTGCTCTTTTATAATAGTTAAGATCTGATAAATCCTTAAACAACGGATGATTCAAATAATCACCTCTTCTTACATGAATCGATACTGTTTTCGATTTAATAAACTCTTTAACCAGAGCAGCGTTTTTTTCATCCAGTATAGGAAAAGTAAAATCTCTATAGATAGCATCCTTATAGAGAGAAAAGTATTTTTCCGATTGCCAATATCCATCAAGATAGCATTTTTTCGACAATTCAAATACATTCTTATCAAAAACCATATCTTCCTTTTCAAAATACACTTTGTGATGTTTCGGAAGAATATGTTTGCTAATTTGCCAAATTTTATAATGAAAAATTGGGTAATTAACCTTGCAAATATTCTTAACAGAAGCCTCCTCTAAGGAAATATTAAAAATATCATTTAATAGATACCCATCGTGAAGAGGATATCCTATAAATGCCTTAGGATCAATCTTAATATCTTCCGAATAAAATTTTGAGAGAGCCAAGGCAAACGCATATTGAAACATCTGATTTCCAAGACCTCCAAGGATTCTTACGATTTTCATTTTATACAAAATTTAATGTCTATATATTTCCTCACGCCTATTATTTTTTGGATCTAAAAAGGATTTAAAGCATAAATACATCAAAATTGAAACAATATCTAAATTAGAATCGGGAATCATTCTGTAAGCGTCCAATTTTGACGTGTAAGTCAGGAGAAAGGACTTCAACGCCTTTTCTCTTAAATTTTGTCAAACAAATTAGATTGTTTTTGATTATTGCTAACATCGATTCCTATAATCATCGGTAGCAAGAGTAAGCCCCACCCCCTAAGGCGGGCGTTGAAAATTCAGTTTGATATGCTGATTTCATAAATTATTTCTTCTTTGTGATGCAATCCGCATATGACAAAGCCTTCTTCAACTCGGCAATCAGCGGGTCCGTCTCTGCGAGTCTATTGTCCTTGATCCGGTTGGAGGCAAGCAACTTATTCATGCTGGAAAGAAGGCTGTCAAACTTTCCGCCCAACTCATCCGCCCTGCGTCTCTCCTCCTGTGCCCGTGTCTCAGACTCCTCGGCTCGCCGACGTGAATCTTCAAGTATCTGCTGTATGAGTATAATAATCTTTGATTTCTCGTCTGAACTCATAAGCCCCTAGCCACCTAAAGAGGGAGTTTACATTCATATTTTTCTTAAACAGGATATACGGCACATTGTTCTTTTTACAGTATGCCTATATCATTGCTTCGGTCATATCGCCGACATAGAATCTTTTAAAATCTGAGTCACGGTATATATTTTCCGAGTTAAAAATTTGTCAGTGCAAAGATAGAACTTATTCCTTAGCGATGGCATACGTCAAAATTGGACGCTTACTCATTAGCGGAAAGATAATATGAATCTCTCCCTGTTAAAATTGAAACTATAATATGATCTAAAAAAAGCAACCTTAATGAACCGTTTTAGAATCTCTTTAAAATGAATTCTACCATCTCTCTCTCCGTTTCTTAGCCTTGTCGCTCTAATAGCCTGGAGAGAAATAGGATCATAATCTTCAATGCGTTCCCATTGAGACAAAATCTTTCTTGTGTTTAAGTATTTATATATGAGAGCAGAATATATACTTTGATCATGTCTATTTTCATAGAAGAATCTATGTTGATAATGACGTTCTTCAGGAGTTACATCCTTAATATGCTCGGGATTGCTTATAACATAGTCACGCCATTCTTTAATCAGAGATAGCGAAAATTCAGTTTTCTTTAAAATAATGACTGTAGCACAGAATTGCAAACATTTCTCCCATCCATCCGGATTAGTATCAAACATCTGGATAATCTCCTTGCGAGTCCATTTTTCAGTAGATTGATAGATTCTCTGAGCTATTATATCATGATTCTCAAGTTTTTGATCAATTCTTTTCCACTCTTTACATGGTTGTATTGTACATCCTGAATCTGCATAGACGAGAATATCACCATCATCTATATTTTCAAGAACCGATAAAATAATATCAGGCTTCCATGCCCATAATCCACCACCACGTGGGATGTCCATAAGCCCTGTATCTTTCAAACTTTGACTTATATCTCTTGGACCATAGCTCTGTACTGAATCAAACCAACTGACATTACTAGCCTCAAAAAGAATCCTCTCTTTTGCTTTAGTGAACTTTTCGTCACCATAAGTGATAAAGTATTTCTTCATATTATATCATTACATTCATTTATTTAATGAGAACAAAAACTGTCGCTGGGAGATTGATTAATAGTAGTGAAGCAACCGCTATTTTAATGATATTATTCCTTGTTATTCTATTCAATAAATAAAACTTAGTACAGAATACCATGAAAAGGATAGGAACAATAGCAAATGTCCTTCTTAAATTCGGTTCTATTAATGAGCAGGAACATATATATACTATAATAATAGCGAACATCAATTTAGTAGTAAAATCTGTATGATTCCGCTTAATGAATATTGCGACAGTCAAAAGCATAACAACTCTTAAGAAAGGCGAGACAATCGAAGTTATCGCAAACAATCCAGCATTGGGGTCTGCAATATATTGAATAAACGGGAATGGTGATATATAAGAATAGATCGAATTGAAGAACATATTCAATGGGAAAGGCAAAGAATTAAACTTATTATATAATCCATCACCCAAAGATACCGTATGCTCATTAAATGCATCTCTCATATTTAGAAACAACGTCAATCCTCCAGAAAGAATGAAAACAACAGCTACAAGGAATATCGTTAAATATGTTAATTGCGTAAACTTACGATATCGATAGTAATAATATAGCGGAAAACAAATTGCAAATAAACCATTCTCAATACGAAACCCTGCTACTAACAATATCAAAACAAAAAATTTTAAATAAATGAATTTATGTTTTTCATTGCTTAAAGAATAATACCCAAGAAGAGTGTAAAAAAAAGCTACATGTAAATCCCTTGAAAATATAACTGATGTAATAAGGAGGTATGAGAATAACCCAAATAATAAGCATAATCTTAGTATTTGCACTTTGTCGAAATTGTTTTCTCGGAGATAAAGTGCAATGATGGATAGAATAAAAGGTCCAAAAAAGAGATCTTGTATTCTTAAAAAAAATCTCACTTGTGATAGATCAACCCCGATTTGTTCACCAATTAGCCACCAGCCTGAAAAAATGACCTGAGCAAAAGGGTAGTCAGGATAAATCAACATACAATGTTGTAATAAATTACTCCAACTTGCACCATCTATATACAGCTCTGTCTGATAAAAAAATGATTTTGAGGCATCAATGTGAAAAAAATATCCATCTTGGATTCCATTGATAAAAACGATCTGGGTCAAAAGCAGATATAATCCATAAATACAAAAGAATAAATTGAATATATTAGAAATAAATCTTGATTTAGTCCATAACCTCAGAAATAGTATACCAATAATATATATGAAAATCAATCCCAAACCAATATGCACAGAAGAAACAAAGGAATATGAAATACACAAAAATAAAATAGACACAATAGATACTAGACTATTAAATCTATCGTATACTATTATTGTTGAGTTTTCCTTAGACAACTGCATATTATCAATCATTATTTTGATTAGTTTTTTAAGCGTCTAATTTTGACGTGTAGGTCAGGAGAAAGGGCTTCAAAGCCCCTTCTCTTAAATTTTGTCAAAAATTTAGATTTTTTAATTATTATTAAAAACGCTACCGATGACCATCGGTAGCGATAAGCCCATCACCCCCTAAGGGGGGAGTTTACATTCATATTCTTGACGAACAAGTTATATGACACGTTGTTCTTTTTATAGTATGCCTGTATCTATACTCCTCACGGCATTGCTTCAGCCATATAACCAACATAGAATCTTCCAAAATCTGTGTCAATGTACATTTTTCGATTTAAAAATTATCAGTGCAAAGATAAATCTTATTCCTTAGCGTTGGCATACGTCAAAATTGGATGCTTACAACTTAAAGAAGATTGCTATATCTGAAGAGAATCATAATCTTGATATGATGTCCAAATACCTATCTACAAACAGTTCAATTGTAAAGTTGCTACTAAATATTGACAGGCTTGCCGCTTCTGCTTGATGTTTTTCATCAGTTGTCATTTTGGCTATCTTTTCCAAAAGTTGAACAGCTTCTGATTGTTTATTATATAAATATATTCCCTTTCCGTCCCACTTTTTGAAGTATTTATTTCCTCCCGACTCAGAAGCAACTACCATTTTACCTAAAGACAAGACTTCAAGTAAGATTAAATCAAAGTATGTTTCCTTATTAGGAAGCACAAATGCATCGGACGCTCCTATGAGGGAATGAGGGTCATTTGTCCAACCGACCTCAATCCACCTTGGATGATTCAGTCCTGACAATGGGTTTTCTTTTCCCGCGATTAAGAAATATGCTTTCGGATTTTTCGCCAGGATTATCTCAGCCATATTCTTTAGATCGTCATATCCCTTGATAGAATTATGCCTTCCTGCATAAGAGAATATGACAGCATCTGAAGGTATACCATATTTTTCACATATAAATTCTCTTGATTCCTTGACGGTTTTCCCGACTATACCGGAAGGGTTATATAGGAATCTTTCCTTTTTAGATGCTTTCAAATCTTTAAAGTGACTCCATGCATGTTCATAAGGTTCTTCGGCTTCTTTGCAAGGGAATAGAATATAATCAGCTCTATTAAAAGCATATTCATCCATGCGTATAAGATCTTTCAACATCTTACCACATAAATGTTTCTTCATCTTAGAAGCCTCATCATGCCATTCTTTTGACAAGATTGTAGGAGAATGGGAAGTAAGAACAACCTTTCCCTTATATGTTTTAAGACTATCCTGTGAAATAAACATTCTCCAGGTATCGTGGAAATGAATTATGTCAAATTCGTTCAAATCTATCTGAGCGGAATGATTATTTCCATATAGGCCCTTATATAACGAGAACGTATAGCTTAAACTATTCCATATTCCAGAAAGAAATGAAGGAAGAACAATTTTGGATTTTTCCGATGGAGGTAAAAAATAAATATTTCTAAGCCCTCTTCTATCAATCTCCTGCTTGAGATTATACAAATAACCTCGAGGACCGCCAACAGGTGCTAATAAGTCCTCAGGCATATAAATTAATACTTTTTTATCCATCTTTTCTCTTATCTAAACAGTTCAAACACTTTTGCAATTATCGGTGCCATATCGTAATACTTGTATTCTGCGAGGCGACCACCGAAGATTATGTTCTTCTCATGCTCGGCAAGGGCACGATATTGCTCATATATCGTTTGATTGCGGGCGTCATTCACGGGATAGAACGGTTCCATACCATCTTCCCATTCTGTGGAATATTCACGGGAGATTACCGTCTTGGGATTTTCGTAGACCGCATTGCCAAAAGTTTCGAAATGTTTGTGCTCTATGATACGGGTAAAGGGTACATCGGCGGAAGTGTAGTTCACAACGGCATTACCCTGATAGTTCGGATTATCAAGTCTCTCGGTCTCAAAACGGACAGTACGATATTCAAGTTTTCCGAATCTGTAACCGTAAAATTCATCTATCTTACCGGTGAAGACAACCTTATCCGCCATACCCATCCATTTCTCTCTATCATCGAAGAAATCAACGCCAAGCATCACATCCGAACCCTCGAGAAGACCCTCGATAAGTTTATTGTAACCGCCAATTGGAATACCTTGATATGAGTCGTTGAAGTAATTGTTGTCAAAAACCATCCGGACAGGAAGACGACGGATGATAAATGCCGGTAGTTCGGAACAAGGACGTCCCCACTGTTTCTCCGTATAACCTTTTATCAACTGTTCATAAATATCTTTACCGATAAGTGCCAGAGCCTGATCTTCCAGGTTAAGTGGTTCTGAGATCCCTTCGGCTTTCATCTTTGCGATAGCCTCCTGACGCTGCTCATCAAGTTTCTGACGAGCCTCCTCCGGAGTCTTCACACCCCACATCTGATAGAACGTGTTCATATTGAAGGGCAGATTGTAAAGACATCCGTTAGGAGCCTGAGCAACCGGACAATTGGTATAGCGATTGAAAGGAACGATGGAATTCACGAAATCCCATACCTCTTTGTCGGAAGTATGGAAGATATGTGCTCCGTACTTATGGACATTGATACCCTCAATATTCTCGCAATAGATATTTCCGCCGGTATGATCACGCTTGTCGATGACAAGACATTTCTTCCTTTTTTTTGTAGCGAGATGCGCAAAAGTCGCTCCGAAAAGACCTGCGCCTACAATAATATAGTCGTAGTGTTTGGTCGTACTCATTATTTTGTTTTGGTTTTATTCCACAATCTATGAACTGCTTGGTAAATATTACATAGAAATAGGGCTTGTCTATGATATCTATTACAAGCGAATTTCACCAACTTCAGTTTTATCGTATTGAATTCCTTGGAATAAGAACAATAGTCATCATATTCTGAGAAATATTGCGTAAAATCTTTATTTGAGAATTCTTTACAAGGGAAAGCTCTATATATTATCCATGCCCCTATCCATGCCTTTAAACAGTCTTGATATTGTGTGGATTTATTAGATTTAATAATACCATCCACAAACTTTAATGCATGCATGTTATCTATAACTGTCTTTTTCGAGAAACTCTTCATGAGACTGTCCTGACGATTTATCCAATAATGATAAAACGCGCTGTCAATATAACTGATACTATGCTCTTTATCCAATAGTTGAACCCATATCAAATCATCTTCCTGGATATAGACTCCGGGGATAAAACTCACTGTATTATAGAGCTCTCTTTTCATAAGTTTGTTCCAAAGACAACCATTGATTTTATTTGGGACAAGACCGGTTATATTTGCTAATACAGAAAGCGATGTGAGTTCATCAGGTTCTTGTTTTTTTAATGTTTCGCTATCCGAAAAGTTTTCATAATAGTCGCATATCACCACATCCACATTCTCGTCCGTAGCTTTGGTATACATTTTCTCGTACATGTCTAGTTCTACCCAATCATCCGGATCACAATGTATAATGTATTCTCCAGATGCAGCGTCTACTCCATCCTGACGTGATTTTCCGACACCTTTGTTTACCTCATGCCGGATTATTTTAACCTGTTCCAACCGATTGGGGTAATCATTTAATACCTTTTTTAATAATTCTATACTATTATCTGGACTGCAATCATCCACAAATATGAATTCCAAGGAATCAAGGGTCTGACCGAAAAGCGTACGGACACAACGTTCAATGTATTTCTCAACTTTGTATACAGGAATGATGATACTTACTTTTGGTCTCATTTGTTCTTATTTTAGTGCGTTTTTTAGATACTGGAGCGAAACTTTACGACTTTCTTCAAGAACCGTATTCACTTTATCCCAATCTATGTCTGATGGCATTTCGAAATTCGTTTTATCGGAATCTGCTATTAGTCGTGATTGCAGTCCAAAACGGTTTAATAAGGAGGTGAAACGTGTCATTCCTCTCCCGAGATTCCCTATTGCGATAAAGGGTTTGTTGAAGATTATGGAGAAGACGCATGCATGGAAACTGTCTGTGACTACAAAGTTTGCATCATGGAATCCTCTCAGCCATGTCTCTACAGCAGGCTGTATGCGTTCCGTTGCCGGAAGTTTGGTATTGTCAACATCTGCATTCACGTTGAACGGTGTCAATCCCTTTCCATCAGCAATTCGCTTTATTACGTTGGTCTTGAATTCATCCGAATCAAGTATATAGCAAAGCATATCCCCCTTACTTTTCCCCTCGCCTTTATTGTTAATTAGTTGCTCATAATCCGAGCGATTTAATAACATTGTCGGATCAAGTACAGCTTGTGCATTTACATCAAACTGATTTTTACATATATCAACGCCTGAGTCTTCCCGTACTGACACACTATCAAATCTCTTTACAGCATTAGAACACTCCTTCTCTTCATCTGATGTATATTCGGATAGGTTATCTACACCGAATGATGCAGCATACGCGATACGTCGGACTGATTCCCAGGTTCCAGTAAATTTCAGAAAACCATCAGCCATACCGGAATGCCACATCCCACAGAAATAAGGCTTTCTCCATATCTGGTCACTGCCAACTATGATACAATCATAATCTCCTGATGACAATTCATTAAGACCACTGACGTGATGAATCGATATATAATTCTTTATGAATTGGTTTGTATTTGATTGTATTATCGGTTTATCATGCTTAAGTTTACTCTCATAAAATACCGGTATCTCAGATTTTCTCAGTAGTTTGTATATTAATCTCTTAGAATATACAATCGGCATTAGAAACCATGGACGTGATTTTATAATATCAGTATCAAGCACATCCACATGATGCCCCATCCGCTGAAGAACAGTCTGAAGTGCATACGCCTGAAGTATACCCCCATAATTCGTATGCAGAGGAAGTGTGAGTATGGCAATTTTCATTTATATGGATATTCTATTTATGACACTAATTATTTTAATAATTTTAATATCCTATTATACACACTATTTAATATCCTTAAACACGGATATTTTACTAAATAACAATCCTTAATAATATTCCTATCTTTAATATCATTATTTTTTATAAGTTGTTGCGTTTCAACCAATAAATCATCCCTATGATAATTCAACATAAGTCTCAAATAATTCTTTACTTTTTGAATCATCAATGCTTTATTAATATCCTCAATATCCTCATCATTTATTTTTATATCTTTAATTATATTTCTCAACACCTTTTGAGAAATACCTATAATCTCTATTTCTTTATAAAATGAATGTGCTGTTCGGGAATGACTTCCTGCCCTTACGATATATCTATAACATACGTCTTCAATATATCCAGCCGGATATTTGTATGCAATTGGTAGTAATAATTGATAATTTTGTCCTATTTCTCTTGGACATTGAATTATTAATGGATTTGGCATAGCATCCCTAAACATTGAAGATCGAACCATATATCCTCCTGGAGAATAATAAATATTATTACCTGTTATTAAATCAAGGAATAAATTATCTTTACTATCTACAATAACTCGTTGATAAAATCCTAAACGTTTAAACGTAACATCCTCAACTATTTCTGTTTTACAAATTAAAATTCCACAGTCTGGATGTTCATCCATATATTTTATTTTTATTTCAATAGCATCTGGCGTTAAGATATCATCAGAATCAGGCCATGTCAAATATTCACCTGAAAAGATTTCCAACCCTTTATTAATAGCAGAACTTTGTCCTCCATTTGATTGAAATAAATGGATGAATTTTATACCTTTTTCTTTAAACTTTATTTCATAACTTTTTAATATTTGTTCAGTTTGATCTGTAGAACCATCATTAATAACTATTAGTTCAATATTTGTGTAAGATTGGTCAAGTACTGAGTCTAAAAATCTTGAGACAAATTTTTCGCCATTATAACATGGCGTAATAATTGATACTAAACCTTTTTGCATAGTTTTTTACGTAATATATATATAACTTTCATTCTTAAATCAGAGGGAAAAATACAATAGAACCCAACAACAGTCGTAATAAAAGTATTAACTAAAATCACCATTACTAATCTTAATGGAGATTCGTCAAATTGTTGAGACATATATCCTATTGAACCAATTAATACGAACACAACTAACCATTCTTTACACAAATCTTTAAATACTATCTTGTAAAAAGAAAATGCTGTGACAAATTTTTTTATTGTATATGACGAAAAAAAAGAAGCAATAATTACAGTAATAATATTAAATAAATAGGGTAACCAAAAAGGATAACCAAACTTAAACATTATATACGTAATCGGGACTATGAGGAGAAATAATGTTCCAGAACAAATACTTACAATTTTAACATACCCAGTTGCATGCACACAATAATTTAATGTAATAGTCATTGAAACAGCAATATTCCAAAGTAATGACAATCTCATTAATAAAATAGTATGATCTGGTACGTCTCCTAACCAAAGATTCAAAATATATTTTGCTTCAATAATTAAAGGAACAGCAAAATATAACATCAATACAAATGTAATACGGGATCCATTCTGAAGTAGAAATAACATCCGAGTATAATCAGAAGTACTATACGACTTTATAATCTGAGGACGTATAGCCATAGAGATATTTGTAGAGAGATTAAGAACTATAGTCTGTACACGTGCAGCTATATCTGATGCAGCATTCATAATCGGACCGAACCACATATTTAATAGCATATTTACGCCTTGTGTCCGTGCCATCACACTGATGTTGCCATATAAGTCCCATCCAGAAAAAGACAACATTGGTTTTATTATAGACTTATCCCATATAACGTAAACTCGACATTCTTCAAAACGATATCTACATACACAAATGTATATAAATAAAATTAATGCAGATATTGAGCATGTCAAAATAGAATACAGAATCAATTTATTTATACAAATAACTACAAGAAGATAAACGATCAATAATCTAAGAATTGAATTTGCGATCTCAATATATGCAAATATTCCCATTTTTTCATGAGCTATTATAGAAGCACTATATGGCACTTGAATAATATTAAAAAACATTGACAATATTGAGAAATGAAATACCCACTGAGCTGCAATTTTCTGTTCTACAGGAATTACTAATTTATTATTTAATAGCCACATACCTATCGTTTCACAAATAATTACGATACATAAAGCAATTACGAAATGAAGAATTACAGCTGTAGAAAATGTATCTTTTAATTTTTTCACATTCCCAGTTCCCAACTCAAAAGTCAAAAATCTTGAAGTAGCTCCTGACATTGTAGAATTGAAAAATGAGAACATGGTTACAACACCCCCAACTACGCTAAAAATACCATAATCCGTAACTCCAAGAGTTTCCAATACCACTCTTGAAGTATACAATGATATAACCATACTCAGGATCATCCTGATATAAAGCATAATTGTATTTTTAGCTATAGTTTTGTTTGAACTTGACATATAATATAAATAAAACTTCGCTTTTATTATTTAGGCGTTTGATCAGATATTACGTTCTTTTATTTATTCTTAATAACTATTCTTTTCATCGAGAATATTTTGCATTACTATTATAAATATTTGATAAAACCATTCTTCTATTCATGGGATATATACATCTAAATCAACTTATTATAAATTTTTGTAGCAAATTTAAGTATCTTAGCATCAAGTCTTCCTTTATGAAAGGAACAATAGTAAGATATTTTATCTTTCCATGATGCATTTCCAAGATAATCAATAAAACCGATATTGAAATCTTTGGGATTGTAATTATTCCGATTGCACCAGTCTTTTACAGCTTTGTCACATATTCCGTCAAAAGAATAATCCATACCATCCATCCAATTATTATTGACATAAGCGTCAATAGTCTTCGCCACACCACTCTTAATATCGTATTCTTCGTTGACAAAAGGTATTATTGACTTAACTTTGGATGATGAGCTTTTACAATCGGTTGATCTTCCAGCTATCAATTCACCTCGTCTTTCTGGAATATAAGCAGCATATTCTTCTGGAGTGAGATCAATAGTCTTGACTGGTACTTTAAGATTCTCTTCTATTGCATGTAATACTTCCTCAAAAGAATAGACATTATTACCGCATATATTAAACTCCTGATTATATGCCTTTTTATTTCCGATAAGAGGAACAAAAAATTTTGCAAAATCTTCCACACGCATCATATTGCACAAATTTTTACCTTCATTCCATCTTATAATAGGTTTTCCTAAAAGAACCCTTTTTATTATGGTGCCATGTTTCCCATAAGGAGGAGTGATTCCATAAGGTATCCTCGTATCCCCATATGTTATTGATGGTCTTATGATTGTATATGCAGTGTTTGTTTTTTGAGACAAATCCCTCAGACATTCCTCAGCTGCCCATTTATTAATACTATAATCCCATCGGGAATCCACCTTGGAGGAATCCTCAAAACTTACATCAATATTAGGATAGTCATACACCTGAGCTGAAGAAATAAAGAAATACTGAGATGTAACTTTTGAATAAAGACTAAAGCTCTTTTTAATATCATCAGCATTATAACACAAAAAATCAATCACTGCGTCAAAGTGATCATTGCAAATAGATTTCTGTATAGTATTCACATCGTTTTTATCCGCTATAATTAAACGAATACCATCTGGAATATTAGATTTCCTATGTCCACGATTGATAATTGTTACATCTAATTTATTTGATATACACTCTGAGAGAATTGCGGAACTGATACATCCAGTTCCTCCTATGATTAAAACTTTCATAACGAACCTACAAAATCATGAATTATTAATACCATTCCACGGAATCTTTAAGAACTTTAGCAGGAACACCGCCAACAATTGATTTTGCCGGTACATCTTTTGTCACCAATGCCCCGGCTGCGATTATAGCACCATCGCCAATTGTTACTCCCTTTAATATTGTTGCTCCCTGACCAATCCAAACATGATTTCCAATCTTAATTGGTTTGGAGATAGAATAACCAGACATCTTAATCATGTGACCATCGTAAGATCTTATCACCACATCTCTTCCTATTGCACATCCATGTCCAATTTCTATCTTATCCCCACATGTAATTTGTACATTTTCGTTTATAAATCCATCATGAAGAATCAAATGTCCATTTTCAACAATACGTATATAAGAGCCAGAAAATATGGAAAAATTTCCAGTTATTTCAAGACTCCCATTATTTTCCAAAAGTAACCGTGTTTCCATTCGGCTATTCTTTACTTGATTTACTCCCATTCTTAATTTACCATTAATCCTTATTGAGGCATTTTTAGCAATATCTAAAATGCAATGCCGAGTAAAGAAAAACGATATTTTAGATGTAGATGACAAGTGTTTGCTAAACAAATTTAAAGATAGTACCTTAAATAGATGTAAGGGGCTATATCCTATAAAATTAAGCATCCTTTTTATTCCTCCCATGACAGACAGATATCTCTTTAACTTATTTTTAACAGTTGGAAGTGGGAAATACCTTTTGGCAACCTTATCAAATGTATCTTTATCAAGAGCATTAAAGAATTCATTCCTATTGTCATTTGATGGTGTTAATGAGGAATCCATTGCTGGATTGCAAAGTCTAGCTTGTTCAAGAGTAAACTGTTTCCATACTATGTCATTCTTTATTTCATTAAATAATTGTTCCCCTTTCTTTGAATTTACCATAACAAGAGAGGTACCTTTATCCTGATCCATTGTAGGATCAATATTTTCAATACCCCAAAAATCGGCTAAAGTAATATCTGATTTCTGAGGAAAGCCTTTAAATGGACAATCATAGCAAGACGGTCGAGCAAAATTACCCGATTGAAGATAACCAATAAAGAATAAATCATGATAGCGATCCTTACAATATTCTTTACCATTCTCAAAATTTACCCTCATGGAGAATCTATGCCAGCCCCATTCTTTTGCCTTGAACTTTATACGATTAGCTTTTGCTCCAAATTGAGTTTCAAGCATTTTCATATATGAAAGAAATACTTTTGGAGAATTAACTCCCCTACAGATAAAGTCAATTGTCACTAAATTATCATAATCCCTATTGCCTAAAAATCTATATAACGCTTGTATTTGACAAGGCGTACCACAAAAAAGAACTCTTTTTTGCTCACTTAAAAGTTTTTTGATTTTTTTATAGACATTAGTAGCATTACTCTGTAAATATTTGCTACTTCGCAATTTACCCAGAGAAGAAGGCTCATTATTAATGATTTGAGACACAGTATGGTCTTCGTTATATACAGCCCCACCAACATATGAACCTTTATTATATTGATTCTGCCCCAAAACAGAAAATATACCACCCGAAGTACTATCAATTCTAATTTCTTCATCTTTTGAGTAAGCGGCATATACTTTTGGGACATCAAACCGAATAACGCTATCTGCTTTATGCAACATCGGACATGTCTTCTCACAAAGATGGCAATTGATACACTTATCAGTATTCACTTCCGGATACCAAAAGCCCTCAATATCATTTTTAAATGTTATTGCGTTTGTGGGACATATATCTCCGCAAGCATTACATCCACAACAATCGACTTTATTTTTTATTTCAATCATTTTATTTATATCAATTTTGACAAAAATATTA